>JGI24709J26583_10003163_pt1 | contig 13132 bp, 10 predicted proteins | sample BioPla2DNA1_FD_26583 | JGI IMG/M metagenome (IMG submission 26583) | reverse complement strand
TGAACGGATATTACCTCTGTCTTGAACATGGGGCCTCCGTTTGTCATTGCAAAAATCAAATCAAATGAGTTGATTGTCGCCATGCTCGTAAGAATGAGGTTCAAAACAAGAAATTGCCGTACCAAAGGAATGATGATCAAAGTTAACCTCTGAAATCCATTTGCTCCATCGACCAAGGCGGCTTCCATCACTTCATCACTGATCGAATGCAGACCGGAGGTCTGGATGATGAAACTGAACGCCATGCCGTGCCAGATATTGGCAACAACAAGACAGCCCATCACCAAACGCTCATCATTCAGCCATGTAGGTGGATTGACGACCCCCATACGCATCAAAAGATAGTTCAGAACCCCTAAACGAGGCTCATACATGAAACGCCAAGAAATTGCGATGATGATACCGCTGACGACCCAAGGTAAAATGATGATCGCCCGTATTGCTTCTCTTCCTTTCACAAACTTCTGTTGAACGAGAATCGCAAGCAAAAATCCAAATCCAATTTGTCCGGCTACTGAGCCAACGACGTAATACACCGTAGCAGGTAGGATTTGAGAAAAAAAGCTTGGATTCACTCTTGTGAACAAGAGTCGATAGTTTTTCCATCCGGCAAATACTTTGCGATTCATTGAAGCTAAACGGATATCAAAAAAACTGAAATATATTGTTTTAAAAAGGGGATAGAGAGAAAAAAGGAACAATAATATAAGGACCGGAGCTACAAACAAGTATCCTCTAATTGTTTCTTTTTGGTTTTTATTGAGATTCATATACGGTTTCTTTTTCTTACATAGCCTCCCTCCCCCAATGGGAGAGGGAGTAAATCGTATGATTGCACTTTATTCGGAAAGGATCATATCAACATTCCTAGCTGCAAGATCAAGTGCCTCTTTTACATCCATTCGACCTAAAATCAAAGCCTGCATCACGTTTTGTACCTCAGCGGAGATTTCAGTCCACTCAGGAATTGAGGGACGGAAGAATGCAGATGGAAGGGCATCAAGAATTACTGAGAAGAAGGGGTCAACCTCCACATAATCAGCACCGCGGGCCATCAGGGATTTGAAGGTTGGAACATATCCTCTCGCTGCAGTATATTTAAACTGGTTTTCCGCTCCTGCTGCGATCGTAATCAATTCCCATGCCAAATCTTGATGCTTCGATCCGGTCGGAATAGTCAGCAAATAGCCGCCACTCATCGTAGCGGGAACTCCACCCGGAGCATGAGGAATCGGAGCAAGGCCAAATCGTTTCTTGTACTCTTCGGGGGTTATTCCGGGAATCAAGTCTCGGGCCAAACCGTACGCTTTGGTCATTGAGGCCATCGCAAACTTACCTTGAAAAACACCATTATCGATATCACTCGCCTTTCCGCTTACAATCGATGTCGGTGTTGCTCCTGCTTTAATCAAATCAATCAAAGCACTCATTGCTTCAACACCCTCCGGGGAATTGAATGCCGCTTTTTTGTTGTCATCCGTTAAAATCTGACCACCATTGCTGTACAAGTTTGCATAGAACTTCATTACACTCTCGTCTTCAAGAGTTCCCGGAAATCCGAATCCATAGTAGTGCGGGGCGTTGGTAGCCTGAATCGCCATGCGATGCAATTCATTCCAGTCTTTTGGGGGCTTTTCAGGATCAAGTCCTGCAGCTCGGAACAAATCCTTATTCCAGACTAGAACTCGGACGTCCGTATTGAGCCATGTGCCGTAGACCTTGCCATTCCAGTATGTGGCGTCTTTATACGCCTCGACTACATCATCCCATTCATCCCATTTGGCTACCCGATCTGTTACATCGACCAGCAAGCCGTTGTCAACAAATTCGCCAAGCCAGATGATATCAGTCATCATGACATCAGGTGGGGAACCTCCGGCAGCGCTTGTCAAGAATTTTGTCCGCATGTCCGCCCATCCAAATCCTTCTTCAATAAAGGTAAAATTGATGTCGGGATGCCGTCTCTGCAATTCTGCCTTTGCATATACCCATGGTGCATCTTGAGCGAATGTATACGCTCGCGCATAGATCGTAAGCGTAACCTCCTTCGGTTTGCCAACATCTTCTTTAGCACCAACTGCGAAAATGGATGTGCCAAGCAATGCTGCAACCGCAATCAAAAGAATTACTTTCTTAAGATTCATACTAACCTCCTACGTATAAATAATCTTAAAAGTATTTCAGCTTTTTCCTGTGGTTCTTCCAGAAATGCAAGGGTGACTATTTAGTTATGTCTTTGAACATCATAAAAAGCTTGCCCTTTCATACCTCCTAGTTTGTTAAATGTATGTAAAGTTTTGCTAATAATGTTAAATCTATGTTAAATGTAACCGATTTCATTTGAATGTCAATCATAAATATCCATTTGTTAATAAAAAGATTGCACCAAGAAAGTAGTCTATATCTCCAAGAGCGTACCTTTCATGTTTTGCAACCTGTAAATACTTGAACGCTGGATTTGTGCAAATCTCTCCACAACTTTGCTGTTTCATCGCCTTGTTTAGGGGTAATTCATGACCTAAAATTGAATTAGATTCACTTCGCAATACAATGAAAAGGAGAAAAAGCGATGAAAAAAGTACTAATCTTTGTCTTGTTTTTGACGTTAGTCGCATCATTTGGTCTTTTTGCTACTGGAGCCCCGAAGTAAAAAGCCCAAGCAATGAAGTTACGCTTTACTATTCCCATAGTGCCGACTGGACGGATCCGCTGATTAAGGAGTTCCAAGACCGCACCGGAATTAAGGTAAACCTTGTTGGTGCTCCAACTGGTGAATTGGTAGCCCGCATCAGAGCAGAGAAAGACAACCCCCTCGGCGACTTGCTTTGGGGTGGTGGTTCCGATTCATACCAAGTTATCATGATCTGCTCGAACCGTATGAACACGCTCATATGAACAAAGTTCTGGCGGAAACCCGCGATCCCGGAAACCGCTGGCACGGAACATCCATTGATCCAATGGTAATTGTATATAACCCGAAACTCGTTTCAGAGAAAGATGCGCCTAAGGGCTGGGGAGACTTGCTCAATCCGATCTTCAAAGGCCGCATCGCCCACGCTGACCCGGTCAGAAGCGGATCTGCTTTCATGGCATTGGTCATTCAACTTTTCACGATGGGCGGAGACAATGAGGTAGGATGGAAATACATATCAGACTTTGTCGACAACCTTGAAAGAAAAGTCGTTGGATCCTCAACTCTTGGCTTCAAAGGCCCCGCAGATGGTGAGTACCTTGTTGGAATCGCCTATGAGGAAGGCGCTTTACGCTATGTTCACTCCGGTGCGAACCTGAAAGTCGTCTATCCAATTGAAGGCTCTTCAAAAGTTCCAAGCCCGATTGCAATCATCAAAAATGGAAAGAACACTGAAAACGCGAAGAAATTCGTCGATTTCATCTTGAGTGCTGACGTTCAATCCAAACTCGGTGATGTGCACCGCCGAGCTGTTCGTTCCGATGTCCAGCTTCCGGAATATATGACTCCCAATGAAAAACTTGGTGATTTTTACTGGGATACCGTCTGGATTGGTGAAAACAAAGACCGACTCTTGAATAAGTGGAAAGACCTTATCATCGGAAAATAAGGCATTGTAANACTTCCCGGCTCTCCTATAGAGCTGGGAAGCATTATACATCTCGAAAGGAGTCNATGCATGAGCCAACCACTCTCAATCAAAGAAGTAGTAAAAAAATATGGTGATTTCACCGCAATAGACGAAGTGTCGTTAGACATTCAAACCGGTGAATTCTTCACCCTTCTTGGACCTTCCGGGTGTGGAAAAACCACCTTGCTACGAATGATTGCCGGTTTTAATACCATTGAATCAGGACAGATCGCCTTCGGGAAACAGGTAATCAACAAGATTCCCGCCCATCAAAGAAATACGGGGATGGTTTTCCAAAATTATGCAATTTTCCCCCACCTTTCGGTGTATGACAATATCGCCTATGGCCTGAAGGCTCGCAAATTTTCTGCGAAAGAGATTGAACAGAAGGTTGGAGAAGTGCTTGATCTGGTACGAATGAGTGAATATAGGGATCGTCAACCCTCTCAACTCTCCGGAGGGCAGCAACAGCGAATAGCGCTTGCCCGAGCCATAGTAATTCAGCCGGAAGTTCTTCTTATGGATGAACCTCTTTCAAACTTGGATGCCAAGCTACGCGTCGAAATGCGTTCGGTAATTAAAAAGATTCAAAAAAATCTTAATATTACCACCGTCTACGTTACACACGACCAGGAGGAGGCGTTGGCGATCAGTGACAGGATCGCCGTAATGAATCACGGCACGATTCAGCAGCTGGGGACTCCTCTTGAAATCTATACTCGGCCATCTAACACCTTTGTCGCCGATTTTATCGGTACCAGCAGCTTTATTGATGTAACGATCAAAGATTCAAAAGTTTTCCTTGGTTCCTATTCATTCCCGATAACATTGAAAAACTCCTATGAGGGACAGGCGATTCTTGCCGTTCGTCCTGAGGAAGGGTTTCTTGCATTGGAACAGAATGAAGGACTTAAAGCAACCATCAACTTTGCTACGTTCTTGGGTGATTTCATCAACTATGAGGTGCTGCTTGAAAGTGGTGAAATAATCCAAGTCAATGAATATCTAAAGGAAGGAGAAACAATTAAGAGCGCCGGTGATCCGGTCTTTGTAACGTTTGATGATAAAAAGGTAAACCTTTTTGACGTTTCAACGAAGGAGAGTCTGATATGAGCGAGCAAAGTGCGTGGACCGGCTTTATAAATCGNATCGGGTTCTGGGGAATCGTCATTATCACTATCTTCGCCATTGCNCTTCTCTTCCTGATATACCCTCTCTTCGGGATGATTGCTCGTTCTTTCCAAGGAAGTGAGGGACAGATCTTATCACTTGAAGCATATAAGGATTTCTTTCGGCTCCCCTACTACTATAGAACGTTAAAGCATAGTTTTATTGTCTCTTCGTTAACAACCTTGTTTGCTGTTTTGCTGGGTGTACCTTTTGGTTTTGTTGTTGCCCGATACAATATTCCCGGAAAGAAGATTTTGAATGCCATGGTGGTTATTTCACTTCTATCTCCACCATTTATTGGGGCGTATTCTTGGATCGTTCTCTTGGGGCGGAATGGATTCATTACAAATCTCCTGCGCTTGATCAACATTGAAATCCCTACGATCTACGGTTTCCGGGGACTGATCCTCGTATTTACACTAAAACTTTTCCCTTTTATCTATATGTACGTCCAAGGAGCTCTNCAGTCCTTTGACAGCTCCTTGGAAGAAGCAGCGGAAAATCTAGGAGTGAGCGGAATCAAAAAGCTNCTGACGGTGACGTTCCCGTTGATTCTCCCGACGATCACTGCCGGTGCGGTTATCGTCTTTATGACCTCGATGGCGGATCTCGGTACTCCATTGCTGATCGGTGAAGGATATAAAGTCCTTCCGGTTCTCGTCTACGAAGAGTACATGGGTGAACTGGGCGGTGATGCGGTCATGGCAAGCGCAATGAGTGTCATCATTATCATTTGCACTCTTTCCGTCTTGCTGCTCCAAAGATTCACAATCGGCCGACGTTCATATTCGATGAGCGGTTTGAATCCTCCACCAATCAAAAAACTAAAAACCGGACCATTCATTTTTTTGACGACCCTCTCCTATCTGATCGCCATCATTGCATTATCACCTCAGATCACGACCATAGTGACATCCTTCATCAAAACTCAAGGACCTATCTTTGTTCCGGCTTTTAGCATCAAGAGTTATACGGATGTTTGGTATAAGCTCAGTGCCAATATTACGCGGACGTTCCTCTATTCAACGATTGCGATGGTGTTTATGATCATTATCGGAATGTTCACCTCCTATGTGATTGTCCGCAAGAAGTCGAATCTGACCGTTGTCTTGGATTTCATCCTGATGAGCCCATATGTGATTCCCGGTTCGGTGATCGGTATTATTTTAATAATGGCTTTCAACAAGCCGCCTCTTATGCTTGCCGGTACCGCCTCGATTCTCATCATATCCTATACGATCCGGAAAATACCCTACATCATTCGGTCCAGTACCGGAATTCTTTACCAGCTTGATCTTTCCAGTGAGGAGGCATCCATCAACCTCGGTGTGCCACCGCTTAAAACGTTTTTCAAAATCACTGCAGTTCTCATGCTCCCGGGGGTGATCAGTGGCGGTATCCTGAGCTGGATCTCGACGATCAACGAACTCAGCTCCACGATGATCCTCTATTCAGGAAGAACCGGGACGATCAGTGTTGCGATCTACACTGAAATNATCAAGGACGGATATGGAACCGCAGCTGCGCTTGCAAGTATCCTGACGCTCGCGACGGTGCTCTCACTCTTTCTCTTTAACCGACTCACAAAAGGAAAAGGAAGTGTCATATGATCCTTACCCGATTAACGGTGGCAAAAGAAGCGGCAAAGCTTGCCGGTTCATATCTTCTTTCGATTCCCCGGACCGATCGCTCCTTCTCGTCCAAGGGCAAGAGCGACGTGGTGACGATCTACGACAAAGAAAGCGAACGGATCATCATAGACCACATCCACTCAAAACTGCCGAGTGATGATTTTTTAGGCGAAGAAGAGGGCCTTATTTCCCATGGGGGTACGGGGCGATGGATCATAGATCCAATCGACGGGACCAGCAACTTTGTTCATGCCATCCCCTCTTACACTATTTCAATTGGATATGAGATTGAAGAGGGAAAGCCAATCATCGGAGTCGTGTATAATCCAAGTCTGGATGAGCTGTTTTGGGCTGCTGAAGGCCACGGGGCTTTTTGTAATGGATCGCCCATTCAGTGCTCAAAAGTTGCTATTCCCAAGAACAGTCTTTCAGTATGTCCCCCTCCTCAGCGAAATCCTGAGGATTTTGAAACCTATCTTTTATTGTATCGGTATATATGCAATCATACAGAAGAAATACGCGAATTTGGTTCGGCAGCTCTCCACCTTTGTTATTTGGCGAGCGGTCGAATTGAGGGGATGATTGAACTGCATGTCGGCTATTACGACATCGCCGCCGGATTGGTTATTCTCAAAGAAGCCGGTGGATCAAGCAGCTCATTGAATGGCTCAAAACACCCTCAACAGAGTATTATCGCTACAAACGGGATATTGCATGAGTGGTACAAAAAAGCGGTTGATGCAACGATTGGATCGGTTCTCTTTTAAGCTCCGCAATCATACATTCTTTAGGAAGCTACTCCTCTCATATCTTCTCATCGCAGTCGTACCCCTGTTATTGATTGGGCCATTTGCTTATTATTTAACAAAAACAATCTTAATGGAACGAACCCGCTCCAATCTTGAAACTCAAGCCTCGTTAGCACTCGGTCAAACAAAACAGTTGGTCGATGATGCGATTCTCATCGTCGAAGCTGTTTCGAGTGATATCAATTTCTATTCGCTTTTCACTGAGTCATTTGATGAGACTACTGTACTGAACTCGCTCTTTTTATTGTTGACCAACTGGAAATACAAGCCGGGAGTTCATATTATTCGATCCGATGGAAAACCGATTATCAGCTCCAGCGATATCCCCCAAGAATATACAAATATAAATTATTTAACGTGGGGAGTATGGCATCGAGCCAAAGAACGTCCCAATAATCCGATTTTGTATTTTCACCAGCCTTCCGATGTAAAAAACCGAGTCCTTAGTATCGGGCTGTACACTGAAAAACCGGACTTTTCCGGTCTCATCGTTCTTGACCTCTATGAAAATCACTTGCAGGAGATTGTGGAAAAACTCTCAATCCAGGAATATCCTTATCTCGGACTTTTTGATCCTTATCGAATTCATGTACACGCGTTGAATGGGGAGTTTGATCTTGATGACCGGGAGGTTGTCAGAAATGAGTTGTTATCCACAACCTCTTCGACCTTTCAAAACAAATCTCGCCTGTATACGATCCATGAAGAGAGTGGAAACCGATTTTTTCTTGTTTCCTTGCATCCGTTGCATCAGATCAACGAGATCCTGAGCTTCATCAAATGGATTACNGTCATTCTCACAAGCAGTATGGTGCTGCTTTCAATCATCCTTGCTCTGACCTCCTCAAAAAACGCATCGGAACCACTGATGGAGGTTGTCAGGTGTTTGCGTCGAGTAAGTGAAGGAGATTTCAGTGCTCGAACATCGATTGAATCCACGGATGAGTTTGGGGTTCTTGGATCAATTGCGAATCAGTTGGCTGTTGATATGCATACACTGATTGAAACAAATAAGCAAAAAGAGGAAAGCCTGCGCGTCGCTTTGCTCAAATCATTGCAAGCCCAAACCAAGCCGCACTTTGTTTTTAATAGTCTTGAACTCATCAAATGGTATATCATGCTCGGTGAAAGCGAGTTGGCAATCGATACTATCCTGGATCTTGGGTATCTGATGCGCTCCACTCTCGACCTAAGTGAAGGGGTTATTCGTGTTGAAGAAGAACTCCAAATCATTAAACATTATCTCGCNATACAAAAACGGCGGTTAGGAAATCGTCTCAATATTTCCATTACCATTGACCCNGCTCTGGAGAAGCTTCCTATTCCTCGTTTCCTGCTTCANCCTTTGGTAGAAAACGCCGTGATGCACGGCCTGGAGCGAAAACAGGGTGCCGGNATGTTGACGATTCTCGGAAAAGATGAAGGCGATGTTGCCTCTTTTACGTTTATCGACGATGGAGTTGGAATGAGCGAGGGTATTGCCGAAGAGCTAATCACGATTCACAAGATTCCCAATGCAATGAAAGAAGGAACCGGTGTCCAAAACATTGTGCGTCGATTGCAGCTTTATTATCATGGAAATGCTCAAATTACAATTGATTCAGCACCGATGAAGGGTACGGCGATTACCATGGTAATCCCAAAGGATGAAATGCTATGGACCAATGGATAAAAGTGCTTGTTGTGGAAGATGAAGATGTACTACGAAAAGGACTGATTCTCACCACCGCATGGGATAAGATAAACGCCAAAGTAATTGGGGAAGCGGATAATGGTAGCGATGGCTATTCCCTTGCCCTTCGCTTGCAACCGGACCTCATCGTAACCGATGTTGCCATGCCCGGGATGGATGGGCTTGAAATGATCAAAGCTCTTGTCGAGAAGCTCACCGACATAGAATTTATTATCATCAGCGGACACGCTGAGTTTGAATATGCCCAGCAAGCCCTTGAACTGGGAGTCAAAGGATATATCCTCAAGCCTATCGATCCGACTAAATTTTTTGAAGTGCTGCAGAAGACCGTCAAGGATTTGCAGGATCGAAAAAAGAGTCAAAAAGAGTTTTTCGAATTGGAGCAGCTACGAGAGCAAATAAAGTTCTTCTCTCCGATTCAACGAAGTAAACCTACCGACTATCGTGATCAATATATTGAATCAGCTCTCAATCTTATCGAAGAACGGTATAACCAAGCGATATCCCTCGGAGATTTTGCCGAAGCACTCGGAATCAGTGAACGGACACTTTCAAGTTTGTTCAAGGAAAGGACAGGATATACCTTCTTGGAATATGTGACACTCTATCGGATGCGAATTGCAGCTGAGTTGCTCCAACAAAAAGATATCCAAGTTCAGGAGGTAGCCCCTTTGGTCGGTTATCGAGACTATCGCTATTTTATCAAGATTTTTAAATCATGCTTTGATCTCACCCCTCTTGAATATAAAAAAGGGCATACACCCCAGTAGGAGGAATAGTAGCGGCGTACACCGTTCATACCGATCCTCTTTTGTCGATTCAACTGTAGTCTTTTTCGATGAAGATTTCTTTCNTGAAAAATCATTAAAGAAAAATTTCCATACGTGTTAACCTCTTTTACTATAGGGTGAGTTTTACGATCAAATAGATGCAGATACCAATGTGATTCACCTTTTTTCGCACTCTGATAGGATTTGAATGTAAACGTTTACAAATTTTCCTTGACAACTGCAAACTCTCATGGGAACATACAAAGGTACAAGGAGTAGCAGTGTGAAAAACGTAGTGCTGTCAATGAAGAAAATAGACAAACGCTTCAGTGGCGTCCACGCCTTAAAAGAAGTTGATTTTGATCTTCGTGAAGGAGAGATTCATGCCCTTGTCGGAGAGAACGGTGCGGGAAAATCCACATTGATGAAAGCCCTCACCGGAATCATCCCGAAAGACAGTGGAGAAATCACTTATCTTGGCAAGCCGTTCGATCCTCACGGCCCGAAAGACGCATTGGATGCGGGAATAGGGATTGTTCACCAAGAGTTGAACATGATGGAGCACCTCACCGTTGCCCAGAACATCTTCATCGGTCGTGAATCCACCAAAAAGGGCCGTTCCTGGTTATTGGATGAAAAAGCGCAAAACCAACGCACCAGTGAACTCCTTAAGCACCTCAACATGGATATCAACCCGACCACGAGGGTCCGGGAACTGACCGTCGGAAAACAGCAGATGGTTGAAATCGCCAAAGCGGTGAGCCATAACCTGAAAGTCCTCATCCTTGATGAGCCTACAGCCGCTCTGACCGACAATGAAATCGAGGATCTGTTTGTCATCATGCGCGACCTTGCTTCCAAGGGAGTCAGCATGATCTACATCTCCCACCGCCTTGATGAGATCGGAATCATCACCGACCGGGTGACGGTCCTTCGTGACGGCGAACTCGTCGGAACGAAAGACACCGATAAACTTTCCAAAGACGAGATGATCAGCATGATGGTCGGCCGGGTCGTGTACGAAAAACCGAAGCTCAAGTCCACCGTTCCCAAAGACGCTCCGATCGCCCTGGAAGTGAAAAACCTTCATGCCGGCAAACTTGTCCAAGATGTGAGTTTTTATGTACGCAAGGGCGAGATTCTCGGCTTTGCCGGCCTGATGGGCGCCGGACGAACCGAAACGATGCGCGCCTTGTATGGTGCTGACCGCTCCGTTGGCAACATCTGGATCAATGGGGAAAAAGTCCAGATCAATACACCGATAGATGCGGTGAGATTGGGAATCGGATACCTCAGCGAAGACCGTAAGCGCTACGGGTTGGCAATCGGCCTCAGCGTCGCGGAAAACTCGGTGATGGCCTCCTACGAAGAGCTGTGCCCCAAACTGTTCATACCGCAAAATGAACTTGAAGATATCAGCAAAGAATACGTTGACCGGCTTGAAGTCCGGACTCCGAGCCTCGATCAGTTGGTTAAAAACCTCTCGGGAGGAAACCAGCAGAAGGTGGTCATCGCCAAATGGCTGATCAAAAACAGCTCGGTTCTGATCTTTGATGAACCGACGCGGGGAATCGACGTCGGAGCGAAGAGTGAAATCTACCATCTGATGAATGAGCTTGCNCAGGAAGGNAAAGCGATCATCATGATCAGCAGTGAGCTGAACGAAATTTTACGGATGAGTGACCGGGTTGCTGTGATGTGTGAAGGCAAATTAACCGGAATTCTGGATATCGAAGATGCAAGCCAGGAACGGATCATGGCTCTTGCAACCCAACACTGAGAGAGGAGTATCGTCGTATGAAGTCTTTGAAACATGGAGAGCTAACGGAAAAGAAGGGAGTGAACATGCAGAAACTCCTCGCCCCGCTTGCTTTGGTAATCGTCTACGGTTTTTTTGCCATCTTTGGTCGTAACTTCTTTTCCTACACAACNCTGGTGAACATCCTCGACTCCTCGTACTATATCGGCTTTATCGCCATCGGNGTNACNTTTGTCATNATCACCGGAGGAATCGACCTTTCCTGCGGGACGATCATGATGGCNGCCGCAATCATCGGTGGAACCGCGTACAAGACGTGGGGCTGGCCGATGTGGCTGAGCCTTTTACTGATCCTCGTCGTTTCGACCCTCTTTGGAACGCTTAACGGCCTTCTGGTCAGCCGGCTTCACCTTCCGCCGTTCATCGCGACGATGGGAACGATGATGATGAGTCTCGGTACCGGTTCGATCGTCTCCAACGTCCGGAGCGCCACCTTCCCGGCACGGGGAGCCGCCGACTCCTGGTTCAAGACGATCTTCAAGTATATCGGAAAGGACAACGTCTCCTTCCCCACCGGAGCGCTGGTGCTCTTCGGCACGGCGTTCATCGCCTATATCATCCTCACGAAAACAAAGATGGGCCGGTATATTTTCGCAGTAGGCTCCAACAAAGAAGCCGCTCGCTTAAGCGGTGTCGACGTCGCGAAGTGGGAACTGATGGCGTACATCGTCAGCGGCTTCCTCGCCGGTGTCGGCGGAATTGCGTTCGCTGCCGTCTACACGACTGTCATGCCCGCNCAGGGNCAGGGCTTCGANCTCTACGCGATCGCCGGTACGGTCATCGGTGGAACGAGTCTCTCGGGAGGCTCCGGATCGATCTTCGGCACGATGATCGGTGTCTACATCATGAGCGTCCTTCGAGCGGGCCTTCCCTCGATGGATCTGCAGAGCCAGTACCAGACGTTCTTCACCGGTGTCGTTGTTCTTGGAGCGGTGATGTTGGATATGTATCGAACGAAGAAAGCCACTGAAGTGAAGCTTCCGGTAATCGATTCAAAAGAATAAATAACGGTAAATCCCCACTCCGTATGGAATGGGAGAAAATAGGAGGAATCTTATGAAGAAAACCTTAGTCCTGATTTTGGCTCTGGTTGTGCTCGGCTCGGTTCTGTTTGCACAGGCGGCTGCTGAGAAGAAGCCGTACATCGCCGTTGTCTCCAAAGGTGAGCAACACGACTTCTGGCAACAGGTAAAGCTTGGCGCGAACGCAGCTGCCAAAGATTTCAACGTAGATATCACCTTTGAGGGACCGCCCTCTGAAAGTGATGTGCAGATTCAGGTTGAGATGCTCAACAACGCAATGGCCAAGAACCCGGTGGCAATCGCTCTTGCCGCTTTGAACACCAGCAGTGTTCTTGACCAATTGCAGGAAACCCGCTCCAAGGGGATCCCGGTAATCGGATTCGACTCCGGAGTTCCCGAGGCACCGGCCGGATCGGTCTGGGCAACCGCACAGACGAACAACTACGAAGCGGCAGGTCTTGCAGCCGAGAAGATGTTCGAAGTCATCAAGGACCGCATTGAAAAATCAACTGTCGCCAAGCCGGTCACGATCGTCGTCATGAACCAGGACGCCAGCGGCGAGTCCCTCCTCTCCCGAGGTAAAGGATTCCGCGACCGCATGGTTCAGCTCATTGCC
>JGI24709J26583_10003150_pt1 | contig 13162 bp, 13 predicted proteins | sample BioPla2DNA1_FD_26583 | JGI IMG/M metagenome (IMG submission 26583) | reverse complement strand
ACAAGCATCATAAGTAATGATGTAATACCTAAAATAATAGCCATCAATTTATTCATTATTACTGCAAAAGGTCTTAAGAACTCATTTGCTTCATTTATTGATTCTGCATCTGGACCTGCCCCACTAAACAAATCACCAATAACCTTTGCTGTATCTTCTGCGTTCTTTTGAGTCTCTGGACTTGTTGGTGGTAATGGATTAGTAGTTCCTGAATTTGTATTTGTTGTACCTTGATTTGTTGTACCTTGATTTGTTGTTACAGGAACTTCATTAGTGTTAGTAGTTGTTTGAGTTTCTGTCTCACTACCCACTTTATTCAAATCGCCTACACCATTCAAGTCATCTGCATAAACAGAAATGCTAAAACTCATAAGCATTACAAGAAGTGCTACAAACATTAAAAGGCATATACTCTTATTGTGCTTTACCATAGTTTTCATAACTTTTACCCCCTTAAAAACTTTCATTTATATCTTGTGCAATCCATACTAATTTTTTATAGGTCATTTCTATACTTTAATATAATAAAAAACTGCAGTCTTTGAATCAAAAACTGCAGTTTTTTATGTGTCGTTATTTTATATATGTATGTTGCCTTGATTATAACTGTCAAAAAAACAACATAATTAAGGTTGTTTTATAATTGTACCACCAAACAGAGTGGCTATTTCATTGATGTCCACAGGTTTATTGAAATCTTTAATGATTTCCTCTTTTTGTTCATCTGTCATTGTTACAGATTCCAAATAATTTTCTTCACCTACAGACTTTTCCTCTGACGCAGAATAATTTGCATTATCTACTAACTCTACATCATCTCTTTTATATATTATATCCTTATGTTTTAACCCCTTAAAACCAAGAACTAATAATTTTGTTTCCATATCTTTTGAATACTTTATATCCAATAAAGTATCTATCAAATAGGCTAATTCCTCAGAAGTAAATTTCTTAAATAATGATTTATACTGCTTTATTTCAGAAATATCTAATCCATCTACCATTACCCCATTTGAAACAAATAAGGCTCTATTTACAAAGACTATTAAGTTATTTATAAAAACTTTCAAGTCCATTTGTTGTCTTAAACGACCTATAAAGTTAATATATCTATTTGTATTTATTATATTTTCAAGCAGAATATCAAAGAATTCAAAGAAATACTTCTCTGCTATTACATTCAACACTTCTACTGTATTGTCATAAGTAACATCTTTTACTTCATTTACAACGGATTCCAATGTAATAAGTGTATCTCTCGGAACAAAATCACCCTTTGCGGCTACCAAACTAAGGGCTTTTAAGTCAAATTCTACCCCTTCAGATTTGCATACTTTCTTCAATAAACCTACCATTTCTTCTAAAGATGGTTTCTGAACTTGAAAAATATACTGACATCTTGAAATAATTGTAGGTAGCAACTGCTCTGGGTCAGTCGTACATAGTATGATTAACACTTTTTCAGGTGGCTCTTCCAATGTCTTTAACAATCTATTCTGAGCACTTGGAGTCATCATATGACATTCATCAAGAATATAAATTTTCCAATTTCCGTCAAAAGAAGGTGACATAGCGTCATCTAATAAATCGTCAATATCTTGTCTTTTATTACTATCAGCAGCATCCACTTCTCGAATATTCATAAGTACATCACTTCTACCTGTTTCAATATACTCATCAATAGCCTTACAATGGAAACATTCACCACAAGCACCATTTTCAATATCTCTATTCTCACAAAGATACTCTTTACCTAATAATCTTGCCATAGAAGTCTTTCCTGTACCTGCTGAACCTTGCAATAAAATAACCTGTGGCTTTTGAGGACTTGCTAATGCTTTCATAGCACTTTTCTTTAACTTCTTATTACCCACATAATCTTTATCTTTTAAGGTTTTAGGTCTGTACTTTCTATGATAAGGCAAATTTATTTCTAATGCCATAACCCTACCCCTTTACTATTCTTCTTGTTTTAGATAATTTCGTACTGTTACTACTGTTCTATCTAATATATTTGCTATCTCTTGAGGAGATAATTTATCTGAATTTTCTTTTATAAACTTCTTCTCACCTTCACTTAAAGCTGTTGTATTTGGTCGCAATTCAATACCATTTCTTGTTGCAAAATGGTGAATTGACGAAGGGGAACGACCTAAAATATCAGCTATCTCTTTTGCTGTCATATGAGTATGCCTTTTAATAAAGTCTTTCTCGTCTGCAGTTATAAAATTCTTACTACTTCTTAATCGAATACCATGTTTTCTACAATGACTTCTGATTGTTGAAGTATCTTTACCTAACATTTCAGCTAACTCTTGNACTGTTTTATCTGTATTTGCTCGCAGAAATTCTATATCAGTTACACCTTTTACTTTAATTCCATTTGTACGAACATAATTATGCAAAGTTGCAACACTTCTATTTAGACTTTTCGCCATTTCGGTTACTGTCATTGTGTCTTTATTATCCTCTACAAACTGCTTTTCCTCATCATTAAGATAGACTCTACCCTTTTTTAACTCTATTTTATTAGTTACACAATAATTTCTTACTGTACTATGCTGTCTTCCTAATATCTCTGCTATTTCTGAAGCTGTTTTTATACTCGCATTTTCAGCTATATATTTCTTATCTTCCTCAGTTAATTTTTTCCTTGGAACTTTCATTATATTTTCCTCCTTAACTATTCATTCGCAATTACTAATGATATTATTAACCATTAGTCAATGCTTTATTCACACCACCCTCTTATAAATTTTTAGTTTCCTATATATTTTTTACTTTTTGTCATTTTTTCCACGCTATATTCATCACCTTTAATTCTTCCAAAGTTACTGGCTTAAACCCTGTTATATCTACACCAGCATTTAAAGCTCTTGATTCTGTTCTTAAATACTCAAACACACCTTGTCTATTATTATGAATATGACCATGTATGTGTAGACTCTCTCTATAATACCCATTCCACTCCAACATAGGATAATGACATAATATTACTCTCTCATTGCCCACAATTATATCTGCTATGTCCTGTATACTGTCAAAACAATTTACAAAGGCTGGATTTTTTAGCGCTTTTACATCATGATTCCCTCTTATCAAATGTTTTACACCTTTTAACTTACGCATATAATCTACTGCATTTCTTTTACCCCTATACCAGACATCACCAATAATATATACTGTATCTGTATCCCTAACAATAGCATTCCAATTTTGAATAATGGTATTATCCATTTCTTCTACACTACTAAAAGGTCTTTTATTTAATCTTATTACATTTTCATGCCCAAAGTGCATATCAGCTATAAAATAAATCAACACTCATCACCCCTTTTATTATATTATAAAATATATTTGCTATTTTGTCAACACATAAGAACATTTTATTAATAGAAAAAAAAATAGGCTACAACCATTATGGGTAGCCTATTTCCTAAATATTCTAATTAAATATCATAATTATATTTCTTCTTTAAAAGCTGTGCTAATCCTAAAGCTGCTTTTGTTGAAGTTGGGAAATCTTCTGTATCCCCTTGTTTTCTCTGTGGTACAACAGTAGGTAAATAACTACCAAACTTCTCAGTATATTCTGGCTTAATAACCCATCTCTTTAATGAGTTATCATACATATCAATCTCATCCATAACTTCTTTTGGAGAACCTGTTTTTGTGAAATTGATTGTTGGTGTAGGTAATTTTACACCATCACCTTTTAAGAATTTAGGCATTTTAGGAGAGAAATAAACCCCATATGGGTCATCATCTCTTGAACAGAAACCTGCATATTCAGGTCTAAACATCAAGAACATGAACTCATAGTAAGTTAGGAAGAACTCCTCACCAGCTTTTACTTTCCTCATTTTGATTTCCTCAGGTGGAATACCTGTTTCTTTGTTGTAATGACCTGGGATATCTGGTACTTCAATATCTTCATCAGACCTTAAAACAACACCTACAGCTTTGTAAGAAACTCTTGTTTCCCCACCAGCTACCATTCTGTCTGCTCTCTTACTTGCTAACTTTAGCAACTTCACAAAGTGTAAAGTATGACACTTACTGCGAATCTTCGCTCTTTCTTCAGATGACAATGAGTTGATGTACTGTCTGCCATCATTGTGAATGTCTACACCTGTGCCTTTACTTTTAGAAAGCATATCATTCAATTTGCTTGTGTCTTGTGTGTTATACATTAATCATTTACCCCCTTGATATTTATACTATATAAAGTTTAATAACTGTCCAAAATTATTCTTTTAGTCTTTTATAGTATAACACCATATTTATCACTTGTCAACACCTTACCAAAAAATATTTTTGTTTCTATATACCTATAATATGCCCTCTTTTTATTTTTTATGCTTCAATTTCTGCAGTCGTTAACTGCTCAATTACTCACTTATAGCACTTACTGATAGAACAACTGGAAACAACACATCATTTACATTTTTATAGACATTATATTTGACCATTAACTTATCACCTACATTATAGGAATCATAAGATTTCTCTGTCATAAACAATACTAATTTTGCATTNTCAGGAGTTAATACATCAAAGCAATATGTAAGCATTTTACTTTCTTTAGAACCATACTTTTCATCTATCAACAACAACCTTTTACCTGCTATTACGACTATTTCTTCTTTTTCTAAATATGGCGCACCTAATGTACTTTTATTTATTGTTGAAACCTCTGATATTGTCTTTTCTACTACCTTTTCTACTATCTTTTCTACTGGTTTCTCCACGACAACAGGAGTTTGAGTTACCTTTGGTTCCTCTTTATTTTCTTGCTTAACATTATCTGTTACTTTTACATTTGGCACATTAGTTAGTTTCTCTGCATTTTTCTTTTCAATTACTTGAGATAAACCAAATAAAACTACTGCCACTATTATAACTAATACACCTATTATAATACCTGCTTTTTTCATATTATATTACACCACCTTTGTTTGTTCTAAAAACTCTCTTAAATTTATATCAATAGGAAGTCCTGTCTTTTTGTAAAAAGGTAATACCCTAAAAGATGTTACTATCTTTGTCAAATTATACTTTTTCTCTTGAGTGGTCATATTCTCATTTTCAGTAATAATAACCTCATCTAAATTATAATTATGTAAAGAATCTTCTGTTACTGCCTCTCGCTGAATTACTGCAAATTGTTCTGCATCCTCAGAATATCCTATACCTACCCTTACATAATCTATTCTTCTTGTAACAACTTGTCTTATTAACTTACTTAAACTCTTTCTTTGATAAATACCCAATTCATTAGTTATTTCATTCTTTAACTTTACAATATCATAAGGTCTTCCACATTCCTTAAATAAATTTATAAAGTCCTTTTCACATTTTTCTCTCCAAATTTCTTCCTCAGAAAATAAAGAAAATTTACTTAAATTTTTGACAACTTCTTCATTTAAGCCTATCACTACACTTGTATCAGTTATATCCATTAACCCCTCACCAAGTGTAAAACGCACATCCATATCTACATTATTTTCTTCTAATATATTTTTAATGGCTAAATTAAAACATTCTATATTTACCCCTAATTGCGCATAATATGTATATTTATCAAACCAATTTACTATATTAGATAACAGATTTTTAAAGAAATTATTATCACCTATAATAGTGAATACTTCCCGCATATCTTTCACATCTAATTCATAAGAAATTGAAGGTCTTATTATAAATCTTGCTTGTGTCAAATCATTATTTGCATCACTATATAATGCTCTTGTAAGTACAAATTTTGGCGCTCTTTCATATGTATTAAAATATATAATCATATTCTCAATATACTTATTTATATTATCAATATTCATATCTGTAAAATTCCATAAATTAGCAGTATTTTTTTCAAAATACTCCTTAGCACCTACTATATTAAACTCATCTGCTGTATATATTCCCCTGTACATTTATTACTCCTCCTCATCCTCTTCCACTTTCATATTTGAATAAATCTTTTTGCTTTCTTCTTTTACTTTATCAGCTATATTTAAAGTAGCTTTCGGAAACTTTGTTATATTATCATTTAAGGCTAATATCATTTTAGCTAATACATCATCTACATCTGTAACAGACTCATGTTTAACTAATTTTTCTTTCTTCTTATATATTTTTTCCTCTTTTTGCTCTACCTTTTTTTCTGATAAAGTGGAAGTTTCTGTTTCTTCTTCGTCATCTTCATCAAAGACATCTATTGATTTAACCCCTTTATTATTTTCAAATGCCATTACTTCAGGCATAGAATTTTCTTGTTTAACTATATTTGTTGGTACTATTTGTTCTTCTTCTTCACGGAAAATATCAAGGTCTTCGTCATAATCATCATTATCTAAATAATCTTCTTCTACTTCTCGTTCCTTATATTTCTCAATAATTTCCTTATCTTGATTGGCTATCCATTCATCAAGGTCATCTATTTCATCAGGGTCTATACCCTCTATTTCTGTATTTTCCTCTATTTCAAGGAATAAACCTACTTCTGATTTTTCTTCATTGTCAACAACTATTTTTTCTTCTGCAACTACTTCTACTTTTGGCTCTACTTTACTTAATTGAACTAATCTATCAATGCCATTTTTCTTACAATCATCTAATATACCAAATATTTTTGAAATCTCTGCTTGATAAGTTTTTAACTTATTAGCACCTATATCTTCTTCACTATCGCCTAAACTTAATTCAGATATACTTAAATTCTTATAATTTATTTCATTTGTAATATCTGCTAAATCCCCTACACACTCAATAATACTATCTTCTATATCATATAAAGAGTCTAAACTGATTATATTCTCTATATAATCAGCATCTAAAAAGTTCTTTAACTTACTTTCTAATCTTACTGATTTTTTAATAAACTCTCTATCTTTATCAAAAAGACCATTACTTCCAGCATAAGATAGCACTTTATCTAAATAAGATAAATCTTCTATATCCTTGGCTATGTCTAAAATATCACTTAATTCCTTTGTTTCTATTTCTGGAAATTGATAATTTATGATACAAGAACTAACATTTTTTAAATATTCCCTATATAACAATAAGCCATTCATACCATCACCCCTTTATCTGTTCTATTATAATAACATTCTATACCATATAATAAATGCATCTCCCATATTTTTAATGATATGTCCCCTTTAAAAATGAAAAACAGGTGATTTTTTAATCACCTGCTTATTCTACACATTGTATTATATTTTTTATGTTATGAGATACTTAAATGTACTCACTAACTCAAACACTTTACTATTCAAAATAGCATTTGCTATCCAGCCATCTATATTCGTAAATATACTTACCCCTAAAAAGGCTGTAAATGTTATCAACACTACAAAGCAAACACCCTTGATTCCACCTATACACAACCCTAATAAAGAATTCATCCCACCTATTAATGGTATCTTTTTTATTATAGAAGATAAAGAACCCATTACTATCTTTAATATAATTCCTATCACTACACAAAGTATTAAAAATAGGACTGTACTTAATACATATAACACTATTGGTTCCAAATGAGATAATAACTTTAAAGATAACTCTGAAACAAAATTATCACCTTGCTTTGATAAAACCTCATATACACCAAAGTCTTCTATTACTGCTTTAGATACATAATCACCTATAAAACTAAATTTTGATAGTACCGTTTCTAAACCTGCTTTTAATCCATCTATACTTGTATTTACTTGATTTACATACACTTCTGATATTGTATTCTCTAATTTATCCAATATAATTTCTCTTATATTGAAAAATTCATATAACTTCATAGTTATAGGCAAAGAACTTGCCTTTGCAATTATCACACTCAATAATAGACTTATTACACCTGCTATTTCCTTAATAAAACCCTTTACTAAACCCATTATCATGCTAAATAGCAGCACACCTAAACATATGTAATCAAAGGAAGTTAAACTCCCTATAAATTCTTGCATAGCACCTACCCCCTACTTATTCTATAATACCCATATTGAAATTGTCTGGTACATTATTAGCATACTCTTTTGGCTTACCTGTATACCCCTTGAATATCATTCTATAAGTCAACATATAATTGTGCAAGAATTTTAGGAAAGTAGTTGTCCCTAATAGATACTGGCTATCTACAAATGAATTTATACTTGCCTTTAACTCATTAATATCTCTTGACTTTGGTATATCATTCTTTAACCCTTGATATAACATATTCAATACATTAAAGTCATTTATGTCATTCAAAGTCATCTTAAATGTTGGTAAAATCAAATTAAAATCAACAGATATAAAACTTGGGTCAATCTCATTTAATATTTCGATACTTGTAATTCTGCATAAATTCAACGCACGAACACCTGTTTCATCATACTTTGAGCAACCAAGTTCTGGTACTCTAATATAACCTCTACCAAAACGATTTTCACAATTATTTAACATCTTCTGAGCAAACTCTGCATCATAATACTTCATAAGTATTGAAGGTGAGAATGTTGTTATCAATTCTCTCTCTTGGCTATTATCTTTTATATAGGTAAATTTGATAATCTCTTTACCTAAACTTGGAGTTATACCCTCTACAAAGGCACCTATTAAAAACAAAGGTGTTACTCTTACAATCTTATGCTTAAAATTCAAAGCACTTCTTGGTTGAGTTATCTTAAATCCATTCTTATTCTGTGTTAATTTCAGTACCCTTATCTGCTTATTCTTATAATCTGAAAATGTAGGTGTTAAATAATTCGTATATTTAGCCGTTTCTGTTGGCTCTATATTCGCTACACCACTTGCAATAAACCTATTTCTTGTAGCATAATATTTCTCTACTTTAGCTGCACCTTTTTCAAATACTTCTATATAGCACAATGATGATGCTAATAGATAATCAAGCATTAACAATTCTGATTCAGTTTTCCAAAAGTCTACCTCACCCTCTTGAAAACCTAATGATTTCCAACGATAAAAAGCTATTTCTTCTTTAATATTCTTTATACCCTCTAAACCAGTTAAAGGTGCTAACTTACATAAATCTATTACACTTTTTTCACCTGCTTTTTTAGATTTTGAAGATAACTCACCTCTATTTGACATTACATTTTTACTGACTAAACTTAACATTTTATGCTGTTTTGCATAATTAACTGCTAAGCTATAAACTTGTCTTATAAACATATTATCTACCGTTTTCAAAGGTGCTATATATTTTCCATTTGTTAAGCTATACATATCGACCCCTCCTGTTTACTTTATATTAAATGTATTTTTTTATGTCTATATTTTTTATTTATCTGTACATTTATAGAATTATTTTATTATAACATAAATTTTACACCATGTCAACACAAAATAAAAAGAGAACTTATTTTAAAGCTCTCTTTATATTGATATTATTCTCTTTTTTCCCCATCACTTACTATAATTATCTTATTTACATCATAAAAGAGACCATCTTGTGTTTGCTTAAATTCTGGCTCTACAACATAAAATATAAGGGAATTTGGCTTAATTGTCTTTAAGTCATTTATATACATACCTGTATAACCATTTTCTATTCTTGTATCCTTTGTAATATTAATATAATTAGATGTATCTAATATTTTACCTACATATAAATCATCATTTTCTTTATATATCTCTGTCAATGCACCAAATCTTATATTACTATTACCACCTATAACTATTGCATCTGCTACTAAATTACCTACCTTATAGTTTCCTACNCCATAAAAAAGAACTTCCATATTCTCTTTTACACCATTTACACCTACTACCCTCTCTATTGAAGCATCATATACAATAGTATTAGTATTAGCCAATATTTTACTATCTGACGCTTTATCTTCAGAACCAATAGATACAGTATATTGTACTGTTGCTGTATTATCTATAAGGCTTAATACCCTTGCCTTTAATATAGAAGTTGCATCACCTTGTTTATCTTCTATAATAACATCAGGTGTTTCCTCTGTTTGTTGAGGTGTAGGTATATCAGTTGTCTCTATTGGAGTTTCTACTTCATCTTTTGACTCATAAACCAATAAAACATAAACACCTACACAAAGTACCACTGTAAGTATAAATATACCTACCATTATCAGCAACTTTTTCTTATTACTGTTTGTTTCAAACATTTACTTACACCACCTTTTTCAATTCTTCTCGAACTGCCATTAGTGTAAAACCTAAATAATTCTCACCTAACCAATTATTCGGATTCTTAATTAATGGGCTTTCCTTATTTAATTTTACACCCCAGATTGCATCAAAAGGTGATGCCTCTACTAATACCTTATCCTTTGTATGCAAAATATAATTTCTCAAACTTTCATTTTGAGAAAACTTTGCATAATTACCGTCATAGACTACTTTTAATCGCTCTTTTGACCAAATGGTATCATCATAATTACGAACTTCTCTACCTAATTGTTTTACTACCTTTGGGTCATTACTCTTCATTATTTTCTCTAAGGTAATTGTATCGTTAAAAGTCTTTGCTTTCATAGCCATCATATACTGCTCTACGCAGAAATATGTTACCCCTTCTATCTCAAAGCAACTCTCAAACCAATTACTTAAATAACCACCCCAAAAGAATACAAATTCTAATTTCTCACCATTATTATATCTTGCTATAATATCTTGTTTGGTTTGTAATTTCAAGACATACACCCCCTATTATGTACTAATTTAATATATTAATCATTTGTTAAAGTNACTATCAATGAATCTACAATTTCATCAAACAATGATACCTTATCTATTTCAATAGGACTTCCATCTGTTATTGCTGTTACTAATATTGCATTTTCACCAACAGGTACTAACGCTTGTATAACATCTGTTACACCTGTCTTTGTTTCTTTACTACCACTATACTTTCTCTCTGAAATAATCGCCTTTAACCCATTTACCTCTCTTACATAACTTTGCTCAAATACATCAATAGTTACACCTAATTCTGTTAAAGTCTTTTTTACATTAGAATCATACTCTTTTAACATATCATCTGTTATTAAAGGAAGTTCCGCAGTTTTCTCTTTTTCTATATTAGTATTAGCTATTACTGACTTATTTGTTATTTCAAATGGCAATAAACTAACTGTTATCAATAAACCATCTGATTCACCTGTTGTTAATTGTAAAATTGTCAAAGAATCTGATAATTTATCCTTATCTATTCTAAAATTCTTACCAGTTTCGGCTACTGATTTTAATGTATTGAATACAATATCTGTATTCTCTTTTATATACATATCAGTTGCATAATTAAACTTTATACCTACTAATTTATTTTCATAATCATAAATTTCTTCTACTATTTCTGGACCTTTTACAACTTCATCTGTGGTTTGTGGAATTTCTACTACTACTTCCTCGCCTTTTTGTTCTTTACTTTCTTCTTTTACTACATCTACTGAACTGTTATTACCATCTATTGGCTTTGTATTTGAAGCTGATAATTTAGCTTTTATAGCTAAACCACCTATAAAAAATATTAAGATAAAAAATACAAGTCCTAATATAAATAACTTATTACCTTTTTTCTTCTGATTTGACACAGTTTTCGGTGATATATTCTGATTTTCTGTATTTTCTACCATACCCTTTATATTGTCTGTTTTTAGGTTTACATTATTCTTTCTCATAGATACCCCTCCTATCTTCCTATCTGAAAACCATTAGGATTTACATTATTAGTAGTTGACTCTACTGTTCCTGTAACTTCATCTGTTTCTGTAATAGTAGGTATAGTAGTTGTACCTGTCACATTCTGAATTATAATATCATTAAGCAGATTTACAACATCATTATAACTATTTTTATCTACCGTTCTTGTGCCCAATAAAGCTGTTCCAAAGTTTTTACCTACTAAAGTTGTATATTGTGTATAATAAATAGTTGCACCATTTAGAGTGCATTGTGCCTCTAAATATACTGATTTATTATCTATCAATTCTACTTTAGTAATCTCTACATTTTCTGCTTCTGTAGCAATAATTTCCTGTTTTAGCAATTCAGATAAGGACTGTTTTAATTCTTCCCCACGCTTTGAATCATCACCCTTAAAAGATAACGACACAAACTTACCAAAACCACCTGTACTACTTTGATTTCCCACCAGCATACAAGAAATTACTTCTCGTGTTAATGTATGCTTTTCCATATTAAAATTTTCTTCTAATGCACTTTCTTTGACAACATTAGCTGTATCTGTCAAATCTATTTCAGCTAAAGCCCATTCCTTAGGGAAATTCACTAAAATATTTAAATAGGTGTCAGAATAGCTTACTTTTGCAGAACTTAATATATTACCATTTGTAGTCAATGCAGCATTATATTGTATGTTCTTTATAAATAAAATACCTATAAATATTACAGATAATACAAGAATACTTGTTATCAGTACAGAAACAATAGTATCTTTCTTTAATACTATCACATCATTAGACTTTTTACCGTCATTCTTCATCACTTATTTCATACCCCCTTATAATTTATCCCTTATTATACTATATTTTTATGTGTTCGTCAATAACTTTATGTGTATTAAAATAAAAAAAGGTGTTGTTTTAACTTTTTTTCGATTTTTTTGCTTGCTACCCCTTAAATGCTTGATACACTTAACTTTTCAACTGTTATAAAATAAATCACTTTCACAGCTATGCAAACCCTTACAACACTTATATTTCCTCATGTTCCATATCACAATTTTTCTTCTTTTTTACTACTTAAATAATANAGTTTATGACTTTATCACTTATTATAAATTATCTCTTAATTAAATAAAAAAAGAGGGTAATTGTTATACCCTCTTTATTTTTATTATTTACCAAAAATACTTGACAAATCTTTAGTCAATTCTACTGTACCCGTACTATCAAAGTTTTGTTCAAATACTGTGTTCTTATAATCTGAACTAATGATATGTCTTTGTAGTACATCCATTGTTGTAGTTTCAGTTGCTACTTCAACCATTATAGAAGTGAACGTATAAGCCGCAAATCTATCACCCACAAATGGAAATTCTTCTGTTTCACCTTGTAATAAATCATCATTCAATCTGAAAGTTACAACCCTATTCCCCTCATCTAATGCTTTCATAGTGACTGCTATATTGTATTTGAACTCTTTTAACTCTGTTGGCAACAGTTTTTTT
>JGI24709J26583_10003148_pt1 | contig 13174 bp, 8 predicted proteins | sample BioPla2DNA1_FD_26583 | JGI IMG/M metagenome (IMG submission 26583) | reverse complement strand
GCCTGTCTAATATTAAGTTGTCTGAAAAAGGGTAAGTCGACAATCACACCCTGATCTTGTGGCCTTTGAGGGCATAGTAAAGTATATAGAAGAAGATGGGAACAGCAATCCAGTATGCATTCTGAGCACCTAAGGCGTCCTTTGCTACTCCATATAATGGAGGAATCAATGCACCACCGACAATGGCAATTACCATAAGCGATGAGCCTGTTTTTGTGAAGCGACCCAAATCTGTCATAGCCAAAGGCCATATTGCAGGCCACATTAGTGAACATCCTAATGCCATTAATACCACAAAGTAAATAGACAGCTCTTGAGGCATTAGCACGACCGATAACGAACCGACAACTGCTATTACAGATACAATAAGCAGGGCTTTTGACTGACTTATATATTTAGGGATAAATACAATACCGGCAAGATAACCTGTAACCATACCAACCGGGGCTATCCAGGCATAGTATTCAGGATTGGGCATTCCAAGACTCTCTGCATAGTCTACCAATGTACCCAGTGAAATTGTCTCAGCACCAACATATAGAAATAGAGCAAGTACACCCAGTAACAAATGTGGGAATTGCCAAATTGATGTCTTTCCTACGGCATACGGACACTCATCGGCACTGCTCTCATCCTCACCGGCTGCCTTGACTTCAGGAAGTGGAGATAATAATGCAAGCAAACCAAGCAACAGGAATACTGCAATTATAATGATAAAAGGTAGCTGTATATCAGCCAGACTTACTTCATTTACACTCTTTCCTATTACCAATGCTAAAAACATCGGAGCAACTGGCCATGCAAGTTTGTTGGCTATACCCATTATACTGATTCGCTTTGCAGCACTCTCAATCGGACCCAATATGGTCACATAAGGGTTTACTGTTGCTTGTAGAAAGGTATTGCCCATACCACTTATAAAGGAGGCTATCAAAAACAATGTAAGACTTTCCATCCTGGCTGAAGGCAGGTATAGAAAAAAGCCCAACGAGAACATCAGGAAGGACAATGCCATGGTCTTCTTATAACCAATCTTTGATATTACCAGGGATGCAGGATAGCCGAAAACTATAAAGGCACTGAAAGTAGCAGCCAAAACAAGATATGACTCTGATGAAGAAATATCCAATGCCTGATTTAATAAGGGTATAAGGTAACTGTTTATTCCAAGGGCAAAGCCAATGGAGAAAAACATAGTTCCAAGTATTACAAGTGGTAATGCATACGATACGGCCTGCTTGTCAGCTGAAGTTTGTGTGCTCATAATTTCAATAAAATACTCTTATCCCATTTACTTTGGGATAAGAGTATAAATATAATTCTTTTTGTTCTGCTTGCACGCTTTCACACCAGCAAGGTTAATCCACCTGAGGTTTCTGTAACCCATAGTTTTGAATACGCTTTTCAGCACAGGCTTCTTTATAAGGTTGCCAGTCACCAAAGAATAGAAAATGCTGAACCTGTTTCTAAGCTTCGCACTACTGTAGTAATCAGGGGATACAGAAAGGTCTTCACTTCAGATTTCACAACTTAAATCAGCTTCGATCAAGGGTTTTGCACCTTTATAAAGCGAAACTCAGCATGATTGGGTGCGTTCTTGTTTGTATGAGTCCAAATGATAATATGAGTTCCGTCAGTATTCTTCTCACCCGAAGCATTCATTACAAATTTTGTATCTCCGGATGGACGTAAACTAAAAATATCGTTGTTGTTTTCCGAATAGCATGTCCACAAGTAGGGCTTGTCGAAGTCCTCCCTGCAGTTGTGGACTTCTTTTCGGCTACATTGATTGTAAACTTACCTATAGTCACATAGTTGTACCTTACCTCGACAACTTTGGAACCTGAGGTAGAGAACTGATAACCGCCACCGCACTGCGAACCAACACCTATCATGGTGTTTGAGATTGATGTNAAAAAGGTGACCTCACGTGGTTCAACTGGAACTTCCTTCCCTTTGGAATCATAGGCTACAACCTTGTAGCCATCAACATAAAAACGAAGAGCGGCAAAACTTTCTCAAGTCTTGCCGCCCTTTCGTGATTCCGGAGGGACTCGAACCCCCAACCTCCTGGGCCGTAACCAGGTGCTCTATCCAATTAAGCTACGGAACCGTTCCAAACTGCGGTTTGATTTCTCAAATGCGCTGCAAAGATAGGAATATTGCACAATATCAAAAACACTTTTTGAAAAAAATAACCGCGATTTGAGCAGGAGGTTTGAAACTATCAGTTACTCACCATATTCATAAGTCAGCTCCTTTTCAAAGTCGTCCCGGTCGCTGAAATTTTTAGCTTTCAGGATGAAAGATACTGAATTTGATCCCTCTTTCTTTAATGCCGCAAGATTGAATGATACAGTACCCTGCATCAGGTAGTTCTTCCTGTCATCCCGCCTGTTGTGTCGCAGTTCAAGGACAGGCAACCCATCTTCATTCTCAGGATTGTCAACATCCTGAACCAGGTTGATAAAATGTATAGTTCCTCCACCGCCATACCTGAAGATAATTGTAAGATAGTCGCCGGTAAACCAGTAATCTCTTATCTCAACCGGATCATGCCCAATGCTATCCTCCTTCTCAGGTGTGAGCATAAAGATACCCTTTGTGAGGATCTCGCTCATATCATTAATCTTGACCCAATAGTCTATATCCTCTCTCCCATTAGTGTCACCCAGGATTGTATAGTTGACCCACACACGCATCCCATCATAAACATTAAACCACGGAATGGACGATGACGAGGGGTACAGTACATCTCCATTATCTGTGGTTATCACATAGGGTTTTGTTCCGTAAGTTGAAACCGTTCCTGTTGTTACCCAATACTTACCCAGAGAATAGGAGTCATCATCATCCTCGCACGCAGGCAATAAAAACACAAGGCTCAACAGGCTGCTCCACAACAAAAACTTTTTCATACTTCTTACTGTTTAGTTTGACATATTTGATTTGTCAGTTTCTCATTGTCTGATCAATTGATGTTGTTTTTCTGCCATGGTTGCTTATATCAGGTAAAATTTCATNTTTGACTGAGCCTGCATTCCTTTTGGTCTGAGAATTGTACCATAATTTCATTATTTTAGCGATCTCACTTAAGATAACATTAGCATAGTATGCACACTATATTGATCCGCTGCCTGTCACCACGGGTAATTTTAGCAATCACCTTTCTAAGCCTGACTCTTAATGCCTCAACAGGAAATTATCCTCAATGGAATTTCCACTTTCCGCTAAGTAACCCAACGACAATTAGCGGCAGTTTCGGGGAAATCCGCACGGGTCACTTCCATGCTGGTATTGATTTTACAACGGATCAAAGAACTGGTTTTCCAATCACCGCGATTGACGACGGTTATGTAATTCGTATTGCTGTATCCCCCACAGGATACGGCAAGGCTGTGTACATAGCCCATCCCAATGGCTATACTTCGGTCTATGCACACTGTGAATGGTTTTCCGATAAGATAGATGCTATAGTTACCGAATTGCAGTACCAAAAGAAATCCTTTGCCCTGGATGTTAACTTCCAGCCAGGTGAAATCCCGGTCAAAAGAGGCGAACTCATTGCCTTATCAGGCAACTCGGGGGGGTCAGGTGGTCCTCACCTCCACTTCGAAGTTCGTGAAACTGACGGAGAACGCCCCATCAACCCGCACTTCTTCGAAATGCCTGTCACAGATGAAACGCCCCCGGTGATCGAGGCTATTCGCATCTACCCTCTTGATGAAGGCAGTACTATTAACGGCAGCAGCCAACCACTATATATTCCTGCTGTCTTTCATGATGGTCGCTACCACCTCAAAGGCAACCCCGATATCATGGTTAGCGGCACGATAGGTGTTGGCGTCCAGACTATTGACTATGCCGGGGAGAATTGGAGACGTAACGGCATCTATACAATCAAACTGATGGTAAACTCGAGCCAGTGGTTCATGTCGAGTATGGACGGCTTCCATTTTCATGAGACACGCTATGTCAACAGTCATATTGACTATGCTTTCAGNAAAAGCACCGGAAAGACCATCCAGAAAAGCTTTGTTGATGAAAACAACCGACTGCCAATATACACAACCACACCGGAGCGTGGCCGTATTCAGACCCAGCCCGGCAAGTCTTACGACCTGGAATATGATATAGCTGACCCATATGGCAATATCTCGCGTCTTTCCTTTAAAATGAAGGGAATTGAAGCAGNTCCGGAAGCAACCAAGGGNGCTGAACAACATCTACTTTACATAGATCCTTTCAATCCGTATTTTATAAGTATGGACAACTTTAAGGCGCGCTTCCCGGCCAACTCGTTCTATACTAAGGTTCCGGCGGTCTTTGAACTGATACCCGGCAATGGTATTGGAATAGGTACTTATTTTAAAGTTCTGAGCGAGGATGTCCCGGTACACAACTACTTTGATATCACCATCCCCATCCCTGACGAGTACAAGGGAGTCAANGGACTGACCGGTGCAAGTATCAGTAAGGGTAAGCTAAGCTATGCAGGAGGCAAGGTCGAAGATGGCAATATGAAGATTCGTACTCGTGAAGCAGGAATCTACTGTCTGGCCATTGACACTGTACCGCCGACTATTAAACTAGTGGGAGCACCGGCTGGCATGGACTATAGCAATAATGAGAAAATAAGTATCGAGATAAAGGATGACTTTTCAGGTATAGATTCTTATAATTGTTATATCAATGGTGAGTGGATGCTCTTCGATTACGACCTGAAAAGCAACAGACTCAACGGTTTCTTCAGAAACCTGAGAATCAAACCGGGGGTTCCGCAAGTTCTGGAAGTACAGATTAGCGATAAAGTCGGCAACAAATCATCATTAACTGTGGAATTCAAATATAAATAAGGGCACAGGTATAACGCATAATCTAAAACAAATGAGAAAGATTCTCTACATATTGTGCTTTCTGACAACTTGCAANACTATTCCAACCTTTGCCCAGATTGACACCGACCGAATGATGATAATCGGCCGGAACGCCCTGTATTTCGAAGATTATGTCCTTGCTATTCAGTATTTCAACCAAATTATCAAAGCCAAACCCTATCTTAGTGAACCATACTACTACAGGGCAATAGGCAAATATAGCCTCGATGACCTAAAAGGTGCCGAACAAGATATCACCAAAGCTCTTGAAATCAACCCTTATTATGTAGAAGGATATAACCTGCGGGGAGTTATCAGACAAAAGCTGGGACTTACTGCAGAGGCAGAGCAGGACTACAACAAGGGTCTTGAATACAACCCCGAGAATATAAACCTATTGGTAAATAAGGGCATAGCGCAGATCAACGGCAAACGCTACGAGGAAGCCATACAAACCTACAACGAGGTTATCCGGCTGTCACCCAAGCTGGTGTCAGCCTACCTCAACCGCGGCCANGCCAAGTTGTCTATGAACGACACCATCGGTGGTCTTGATGACTTTACTCTTGCTATAAAGGCCAATCCCTTAATCCCCGACGGATACGCCAGTCGTGCCATTGTTCATTACCAGATGAACAACTTCGATGAGGCGCTCAATGACCTGAGTAAGGCTATCGAACTAAGACCTGATGATGCACGGTTCTACATGAACAGGGGTGTAATCCGCTATCAGCTTGATGACCTCAGGGGTACAGTCGAAGATTTTGACAGGGTTATCGAACTGGAACCCCGAAATGCATTGGCATACAGCAACCGTGGTATCCTACGTGCTCAGATTGGGGATATTAACCGTGCAATTGAGGATTTTACACGGGTAATCGCCCTTAACAGAGATGATATTCTTTCAGTCTACCACAGAGCCCTTCTCTATATTCAAATCAAAGAGTGGGGTGCTGCATTAAGAGACCTGAACGTGGTAGCNGACCATTACCCGGATTTTGGTCCGGTTTACGAAAACCGCTCCTATGTAAAACAGATGCTTGGAGATAACTACGGTGCTGAATTGGACTATGGAACTTTCGTGAAACTGGAACTTCAACGCAGGGCTGATTCAGGTAAAGCTGAGGATGCTCTGGCATCCTCAGGAAATGCTTCCAACCCCGGCAGTACAGCCCAAGGTGGAAGAACAGGCAGGTCGGATAAATCATCCGACAAAGACTCTGACAATAAAGATCAGGGAAAGTCAGCTAAACGTAAGGCAACACGTAATGAGTCTGATAAAGATATCCGNAATTACGACAAGATTGCCGTGCTTGATGATTTCGGTAATGAACCCGACAATACCATTGCTACTAACCCCTTGAGAGGACGCATTCAGGACAGGAACATTATTATNGACATGGAACCTGTTTTCTGTATTAGTTTCTATCCCGGCGACATACTGGTTCACAGACTCAGATATTTCAACCTGTCTGTTGACTCGATCAACAGACACAATCCGGTTGATAAAACACTCAAGATTACAAATGCCGAACTGGAAGTTGACAGGGACAGGGCTGCTGAGGTATTTGCAATGATTAACCAGATAAATGATAAGTTGGCTACTGCTGATGACAGCGAGAAGGCTCTGCTCTATTTTATAAGGGGAACGCTCTATAATGCTGTATTAAACCTGAGCAATGCCATGGACGACTACAACAGGGTTCTTGCTATTGAACCCGACAATACCCTTGCATTGTTCAACAGGGCTTATACACGCTTCCGCACTGTGGAGACAATCAGAAGTATTGAAGCAGAAAGTCCTGCAGTTCCGGTAATCAGGACTCCTGGTATTTCTCAGACTACNTCTCCCTTGAGTACGGCTGAGGAAAGAAGGATACTTGACTACGACCTCATCGAGAAAGATCTCGAAAGGGTGCTTGAACTGGACCCCAAATTTTCATTTGCTCATTACAACCTCGGAATGCTTAGAGCTATACAGAAGGATTATCAGGGAGCTATTGACCATTTTACAGAGGCTATCAATGCAAATCCTGATTTTGCAGAAGCGTGGTACAACAGAGGTTTGACAAATATTTACCTTGAAAATGACTCTACCGGTACGTTGGATTTGAGTAAGGCGGGAGAACTTGGTATCTTTAAGGCGTACAATGTAATCAAACGATACGGTGTAAGCTCGGAAGGAGAAGAAGAAGAATAATAAGCTCCGGGACGAACTTAAAACAGGGATGGAGTATATTCAAGAAAATATCGACACCGACAATGCCGAATTTCAGACCGCATGGAACCTGATTCAGTATAGTTCGGCATCTGTCTTCCTTACCGGAAGGGCAGGTACAGGCAAGTCAACCTTCCTTAGGTATGTTTGCCGTAATACCCACAAAAAGTACATTGTTCTGGCTCCAACGGGTATTGCTGCAATAAATGTGGAAGGTGTCACGCTTCACTCATTCTTTAAGATTCCACTTAGACCGATTCTGCCCAATGATCCCGACCTGAGTGTTGAGAATCGTCGCATATTTGATTTCCTCAAGTACAACAAGGCTAAAAGAACGCTACTCAAGGAGGTTGAACTGATCATTATTGATGAGATATCAATGGTAAGGGCTGACATCCTGGATTTTGTGGATCAGGTACTAAGAGTATTTACAGGCAATAAGCACCTACCTTTTGGTGGAAAACAGCTTCTTATGGTGGGCGATGCCTTCCAGCTTGAACCAGTGGTCAAGAAGGACGAATGGCAGATCCTGAGCCGCTTTTATCCAAGTCCGTATTTTTTCTCAGCAAATGTATTCAAGGTACACCCGCTAGTTCAGATTGAACTTAAACAAGTGTACCGTCAGAATGATGCTGCCTTTATTGATATCCTGGACAGGATAAGACTAAACCAGGCCAACCGTTCTCATCTTGAGGTAATAAACAGCCGACTTAATCCCAACTTCACTGCAAAACCGGAGGACTTCTTTATTACTCTTGCAACAAGACGGGATACTGTAGATTATATAAATGAGATTAAGCTCAACGAGCTGAAAGGAAAGGAGTATTCCTTTGCCGGCAGGATTACGGGTGAGTTTCCCGAGTCCTCCCTCCCAACCCTGAAAAACCTTGTTCTCAAAGAACAGGCTCAGGTTATGTTTGTCAAGAACGACACTGAGCGTCGGTGGTACAATGGAAGTCTGGGCATAGTTGAGGATATAGATGATGAAGGTATCTATGTCAGGCTCGAGAATGATGAACTGCATCTGGTAACACCGGAAAAATGGGTTAACCTACAGTATAAGTACGACGAAAAAAACAACAGGATTACAGCCGATGAGCTTGGTGCCTTTAGCCAGTATCCTCTGAAACTGGCCTGGGCCATTACGGTACACAAGAGCCAGGGACTCACATTCCAGAATGTAATGATCGACCTGAGCGGAGGGGCCTTTGCAGGTGGACAGTTATACGTGGCTCTTAGCCGCTGTCGCACGCTTGAGGGCATGGTGCTCAAAACTCCGGTTAGGCAGAGTGATATAATAGTCAACCGTGAGGTAGTTCAATTTGCAGCACAGGCCAACAACAAAAAGCTTATAGAGGAAGAACTAAGGAAGGCCAAGGCTGAGACTTCATACCTTACCGCCCTACATGCATTCAGAAGCGGAAACTGGAAGCAGGCTGTCAACAGTTTTGCTGAGGCAATAAGCTACAGGAACGACCTGGAGAATCCTTATTTCAGGCGTTTTATTGCAAAGGAAATGTTATTTATTGATCATTACCGTCACCAGATTGCCGATCTTGAAGCCAAGCTTAAGCATCAGCAGGAAAACCTTAAAGACTTTGCAAGAGAATACTACCTCATGGCCAATGAATGCGAGCTCAAGTTTAACGATACCCGCGCTGCGCTGGGCAACCTCAACAAGGCTATCAAACTGGATCCTAAGTTTGTCGATGCGCTGTTGAGAAGGGCCAACCTGCTCTTTGCTTCAGGTGATTACAGCGGTGCGGAAAAGGACTGTACTGCGATACTACGTAGCAAAAGACGGCACTTCAAAGCCTTGCTTCTAAGGGGACAAATCAGGACTCAGACCAATGCTCTGGAACTGGCATACAAGGATCTTCTGGAAGCAATGAACCTAAAAAAGTCCGACCCCGAGGTGTACCGTGCTCTGAGCAAGGTATGTGCAAAAATGGGCGAAGACGCACTTGCAGAACAATACAACGATATTGCAAGCAACCTTGAGGATATGAACTACGAATAGCTGGTGAACATCAGTATAATATCAGAGGTATCTGAAAATTTACGAATAAAAAAAGGCAGCACCTCGGCTGGGTGCTGCCCTACTTTTGGGTTATCAATACTTTCAGATCTTAGCTAAAGCCTGATCAAGGTCTGCCTTGAGATCATCAATATGTTCAATACCTACTGAAACCCGTAATACACCTGGTATAACACCAGCAGCTACTTGAGCTTCAGGATCTAGCTGTTCGTGGGTTGTTGAAGCCGGGTGGATTATCAGTGTTTTTGCATCCCCAACATTTGCCAGATGGCTAATCAGTTGAAGATTGTCAATTACCTTGTCTGCATCATTTGCTGTGCCCTTCACCTTGAATGAAAGCACTCCACCGAAGCCTCTCTTGAGGTATTTCTTAGCTACTGCATGGTATGGATTTGAAGGCAGACCCGGATATTGAACGTTCTCAACCTTGGGATGCTTTTCAAGCCATTGAGCTAGTTCAAGGGCATTCTGAACTGTTCTGTCCAACCTCAGTGAGAGGGTTTCAAGTCCCTGTAGCAACAGGAAGGCATTAAATGGGCTAAGAGCCGGACCGTAGTCACGCAGACCTTCTACCCTTACCTTTGTTGCAAAGGCAATGTTTCCGAAAGGACCATCAGTTCCAAAGACTTCCCAGAACTTAAGTCCATGGTAACCTTCTGAGGGTTCAGAAAACTGAGGGAACTTACCATTACCCCAATTGAAGTTGCCTGCATCAACAATTACTCCGCCGATGCTTGTACCATGTCCTCCAATCCACTTTGTTGCTGATTCTACAACAACGTTGGCACCATGCTCAATTGGGCGAACCAGATAACCTCCTGCACCAAAGGTATTGTCTACTACCAATGGTATTCCATGTTTTTGTGCAATTGCTGCGATAGCTTCAAAGTCGGGTATGTTGAACCTTGGATTACCAATGGTTTCAACATACAGGGCTTTGGTATTTGAATCAATTGCCTTCTCAAATTCTGCTGGTTTATCGCTGTCAACAAATTTGACATCTATGCCAAGACGTTTGAACTGAACCTTAAACTGGTTGAATGTACCTCCATACAGATAAGAGGTTGACACTATATTATCGCCTGCCTGAGCAAGGCTTGTAATCGTAAGAAATTGCGCTGCCTGTCCTGAGGCAACTGCTACTGCCGCTACTCCACCCTCCAATGCTGCAATGCGCTTTTCAAACACATCAGTTGTAGGGTTCATAATCCTCGTATAGATATTGCCGAATTCCTTCAGGCCAAACAGGTTTGCCGCGTGCTCAGCATTATTGAAGACATATGAGGTAGTCTGATATATGGGTACAGCCCTTGAATTAGTTGTAGGATCCACCTGCTGTCCGGCATGTACTTGTAGAGTTTCAAAGCGTAATTTTTGTGATGACATAATAAAATAGTAGTTTATGTGTTAGTAATCGAGCATAGGTTTGCTATAATAACAAATTATCTCTTGTTTTTAGTAATAAACGCATTCTAATTTATGAACATTGAGGCTCACAGGAGTAGGATTGACAAGTGTATCATATATCGGGCATCTGGTTTCTACAACTTCGAGCCAGCGTGACAATACTTCCTCGTCTGAATCGCTGTATACCTGAATGTCAACATCAATATTCTGAAATCCTGCCCTTTCCTTAAAAGAGCGTCCGTTTGTACGGTCAGTGTTAATCTCCCCTGAAACCTCAACAAACAGCTTATGAATCAAGATACCCATTTCCTTGGCCACCATATGACATACAGCATTCAAACAACCGGCATATCCTGCCAGGATGTATTCGAATGGACTGGGTGCATTAGTCCTTCCACCCCTGTCCTCAGAATGGTCTACAGCCACTTTGAATCCGCTTGCATCAGCATATAACCTGGTTGCGTTGCGGCTTTCTCCTCCGATGGAAAATCTCAACTGTGTCATGGTGTTTGTTTTTGAGTTACTTAATTCAGTATTATATGATACAAAAGTGGAGAAAAACAGAGCTGAATTAAATCCCACTCTTTAGGCATATTTTATACCATATTTATGGTATGAGCCTTAGCAGGGGGTAACTAATATACAAACACCGGCCGGATCAAAAATAATCCAGAGTCTCGAGTATCCCTGATATAAACCTGTTCTGATCAAACTCATCCTTCCTGGAAAAGCCTGTGCGAACTATCACAAGGTGCTTCGAAGGTATAATATAGATAAACTGACCGTCATGTCCACGGCAGCAAAACATATCACGTGGTACGTCGGGGTAATCCTTGCCTGCCAGGTTGAGCCAGAAACCGGCTCCATAGACTCCACCAGAACCCTCAGACGAAGCCGTTGTATATTCCACCCATCCTTCAGGCAGGATTTGCTCACCCAGCCAGTTACCCTTATTGAGGTAGAGCAGACCAAACCTGGTATAGTCCCTCATGGTAGCATAGATATAGGAAGACCCTATAAAGGTACCGGATGGATCAGGTTCAAAGATGGCACTCTTCATCCCTATCTTTTCAAACAATGCCTCACGTGGAAAACTCAGATATGCTGCATCATCACCAATAGCCTTGCGCATCAGCAGGCTAACGATATTTGTCGAACCAGAAGAATACTCAAAGCAGGTACCCGGCTTATAGTCTAGCTCCTTAGCAATTGTATAGGCCGCCATATCTCCCTTTTTAAACAGCATCTTGTTGACATCAGAGTTATTGCCGTAATCCTCATTCCACTCGAGTCCACTGTTCATCCTCATCAATTGATCCGGGGTAATACTCCTTCGCTTGTCATTCTTCCACTCTTCTATATCTGCCGGAGCATAGATATCAAATATATCCGCCCTAACCAGAATGCCGGCAAGGGCACTTGTAATACTTTTGGCCATGGACCAACTCAGAAATCTGTTTTCTGGTCCAAAGCCCTCAGCGTATCTTTCAGCAACTGGTTGGCCTTTATATGTTACCATTACGGCAAAAGTGCCCTTATGGCAGGTTGCCTGTAAATACACTGTCAAGGAAGGTATTCAGCCTATCAACGTCAATTCCAGATGGAATAGTATCGGCAATCAAATCCCCTGCTGGCCAGGGAATAGAATCCTGTTTGTGACGCCATACAGGCCCTGGCCTGTATGGCCTGGACTTGATCTCCTCAATGCTATAATCATTTACAAGGATACTACCATAGCCTTCGATATAAACAGCCCGGGACTTATGCCATAGAAAGCTGCTCTCAACTACCTGATTATCGTAGTCAACCTTATTCTTTACATACTTAATAAAGGAGAAATTCAGGTCTGTTGNTTCGAGTGATTCCTGGGTGCGATTGCCAAGAAAGATACCTGATGCCATATTCTTGGCTGCATACCCTGTGATTATTGGAAGTAGTGGATTTAGGTAGAGCACTCCGCCAATCAGCACTGCCACAAGCAGCAGCGGAAGGATTATCCTAAGCTTTTTCATGATACCAGGTTTTAATTTTACCCAATGGATCAGATATAGTATTCTATATTATCAATCCATCCGGCTTTAATCGCAAACATTATCAGTTCAGAACTACTATTAACCCCCAGCTTCCTGAAAATGTTCTTGCGNTGTGTCATTACTGTGTGAAAACTGATGTTTTTCTTTGCAGCAATCTCCTTGGTAGTCATTCCCTCAGCCACCATTCTCACTATCTCGGTTTCAGTCTGAGTCAACTGACCGCTGTCTCCGTTTGTAGTCTTCCTCTTCTGTTCATCCATCAGAACTTCAAGTACCTCCTCGGAGTAAAACTTCCTACCCTTAAGGGCAAACCTTATGGCCATTACAAGTTCATCTCTGTCAATGGTCTTGCCTACAATGTGTTTGATACCCAACTTGCTAAACTCCAGCAGATCGGCCTTTATTATCTGGTTGGTAAGGATCATAATTGTCATGCCGGGATACTGCTGCATCAGTGTCTTAATGGAATCAGCCCCCTCATAATCAACTGTTGCATAATCGGTTATCAGCAGATCTGGCACCTCCGTACTCAAAAGTTTTTCAAGTTCAAAGGCATACTTTGCAACCCCGATAAGCCTGTAGCCTTCGGATTCCAGGAGCA
>JGI24709J26583_10003146_pt1 | contig 13179 bp, 7 predicted proteins | sample BioPla2DNA1_FD_26583 | JGI IMG/M metagenome (IMG submission 26583) | reverse complement strand
TTGCTACTATATGCTTTCATGAGTAAGAAAATTCAAGAGAGCTTGATGGCAGGTGCAATTAAAGGTTGATGTGAATATTGGTGCTTCAGGAGGAATTTTTCCTCCTGAAGTTTAATTATTATATTGATTAACAATTCTAAAAACAAGTCACTTACAATTCTTTTTTTAAAAAATTTCCAACATATTAAATCATATAATTTTTTTAATATAACAAATTTATAAAAAGGCTATTAAAAAGCGGCGAATATTCTTATTGAGTTGACGAATTTTCTTGATAAGTTGAGAAGAAAAAATAAATTTGTTACAATTAACTTATGATTCAAAAGATAAAAGAAATATTAGAGTGGTTTAATTCTAAAAAGATAAGACAAAAATTAATATTTGTATTATTAAAATTAGTTTTGATACAAGCCATTATGATTTTTATTGCATACTTAGCTATGCGAGAAAATACAGAGCAAACTACAATATTTATTTTAGCAATTACAATTGTATCTATTATCTCATTATGCTTAATTAGCGTGTTTTCTTATATATATATAGTAAAGCCTATAGAAAAGCTTATGCAATATATCAATATGTTAAAATTAGAAGGAGATGGATGTATAGAATTATTTAATCAAAAAAGAAAAGAAATACTAAAGGATACTAAACGATTAGTTGAAGTTGATAAAATTATTGATGAAGCTATATGTAAAGAAAGAGAAATAAAAAAACTAAAATTCCATGCTCTTCAAGAGAGCATAAAACCTCATTTTTTATACAATACATTAAGTTCTATAGCCGCTATTGCATTAGAAAATTCCGATGAAAAAACCTATGATGCTATTATGACCCTAGGTAACTTTTACAGAGAATTTTTAAGCAAAGGCAAAAAAGAGATATCTCTAAGAGAAGAAATTGAAATGGTAAAGAATTATTTAAAAATTCAAAAGTTGAGATTTGGTGATATGTTTGAGGCTGAATATGAAATTGATGAAAACTTACTAGATATTATAGTTCCTAAGTTAATTTTGCAGCCTTTAGTTGAAAATAGTTTATATCATGGTATAAGATTAAAAGGAGAAAAAGGCATTATAAAAATATCTGTTTATAAAGAAAAAAGAATACACTTAGTTGTTTTTGACACAGGAGTGGGAATGAGTGAAAAACAGTTAAAAGAAATAATGAGTAAAGGAGGGAAAGAGAGTTTTGGGCTTAAAGGCACAATAAATAGAATACAATATTATTATAATGATTTGGATTTATATGAAATTACGACAAAGGAGGGTCTTTATTTTAAGATAGATATTAAGATTCCGATGTAGGGGGAAATTATATGTATAAAGTGATGATTATTGATGATGAAAGACCACTTCGAAACCTATTAAGAAATATTATAGAGAAAGAAGAAGATTTAGATGTAGAAGTGGCTGGAGAGGCAGCAGGTAGCATAGAAGCTATTAATACTATTGAAGAGATAAAGCCTGATATAGCTTTTGTAGACATAAGGATGCCTTTTATGGATGGAATTGAATTTTCTAAAATAGCTATGAGACGGTATCCGGATTTAAAAATAATAGTTTTATCAGCTTTTAGTGATTTTGAATGCGCAAGGGAATGTATTGGAATAGGTGTCTGTGATTACTTGCTAAAACCCATTAATAGTAAAGAGATAAGAAAAACACTATTAAAAGTGATAAATGATATAAATCTAAAAAAGTCATCAGAAGAAAAGTTGTTGACAGATGACGATTATCAAATGGTTCATAAAAATGATACCGTTTGCAAAATAAAAAAATATATAGAAGAAAATTATGAACAGCCAGATTTAAATGTTGCATCCATTGCTCAAATCTTTGGTTTTAATGCAAGTTATTTAAGCAGACTATTTAAGGCAGAAACAGATAGTAACCTTATTGATTATATTAATGAATGCAGAATGAAAAAAGCAATTGAATATGCAAAGAAGGGAACTTTGATGTACATAACTGCAAAAAATGTAGGAATTCCTGACCCTAATTATTTTGGTAAGTGTTTTAAGAAATATACTAACAAGAATTATTCAGAATTTAAAAAATATAAAGATGCAGAGTAAACTTCTTTTATAATAATTTAAAAATAAAAGCCAGGATAACATGTGTTTTATCCCGGCTTTTAAAAATTACAAGAAGGAGTTTCATTTATCATTTCAAAGAATTAAATGCCTCCTGAGTTATATAGAGTTTCAACAAATAAAGTGTTATTTGTATTAACATCTATTTTGTATAAATCATACTTTTCTTGAGTTCCTCTTCTCACAGTCAGTATATAATAGATAGACTCTCCATCATATACAAAACCATTTAAATATGAATTTACTGGAGTTTCTGATTCAGTATTAGGAGTATGCTCACTTATTAAATTAAGTACATCATTAGCTTTGCTTATTGAGAATATTCTAATGGTTCTTGGTTGTTCAATACTTTGAGTATCAAAATATAGTGTATCATTTATAAAATATTTTGAAGTTTTAACAATTGTATCAGGATAATCAATGCTTAAAAATGAATCCAGCTCAGACTGATTATAAGGATATTGTAATATAAATTTACTATGATAATTGTCATTAGTTAATTTTGCAACATCCTTGCCGTCTATAGAAGTTATAATGTAATTTGTTTCAAAAGAACCTGTAGCCTCACCACGATCATTGGTCTTACCATCTGGTATAAAAACTATTGGTTGATAAAGTACAACATCATTAACTACAAGCATTGAACTAACTCTTTGACATTCGTAAGAATGAATTTCTTTTTTATTGTCACCATTAAAAGCCATTTTAACAATTTGATGTTTTGCATTACGATTAGTTTTAGTATCATCTGTAATGTCAGTCCTAGCATAATATAGTTCACCTTTGTAAACGTTTATATTGGATATTTTTCCTGTATCTAGCTCAAATTTATTAGAACCATCTTTATTCACTCTGTATAAACCATTGTTGTCAGAATAGAAAAGATATTGATCTGATACTGCTAAAATTTTAGAGTTAGATGCATTCTTGATATCATTGTCAACAACAAAAGACTCATTTAGTTTTTCCTCTAACTTATTAGATATCTTCCTTCCATCAGATCCATTAGATGATGGACTTGAAGCTAATTTGATAGCAACAACAAGAATAAGAATAATAACAGCAATAGATACTACAGTTAATATAATTTTTTTTGGCTGTTTATTGTTGGTATTTGGATTTGAATTTCCAAACAATGGTATTTCGCTACTCATTATTAGACCTCCTGGTAAAATTCTTTTGTTTTTTATTTTTTAAATGTACATTATTGTTAGTAAAACAACAATAATTTTAATACTAGATTATTATAACACAAAAACAGCGAATATTGTATAGCTTTTATTTAACAAATTTTAATAATAGTACTTTATTAATAAAAATTTAATGTTTAAGTTTTTATAAAAATGTGTTATTATATAAAATATCGGATTTTAGAAAAGAATTTATTATAAGTGGAGGGAAATTCGGTGAAAAAGATATTTTTTATTACATTATTATTGTGCATTGTTTTAATTGGGTGTTCTAAAGAGTTAACAGATCAATATGTTTTGGAGGAAAAAGTTGAAACAGTTCCTTCAGGAGATTCAGAATCAACTATACGTTATCCTGTTATAACAGGCTTAAATGACAAAAAGGTTGAAAAAAAAGTAAATGATGATATAGATGAAAGAATCAGTGGATTTAAAAGAGGACTTGAAAACTTTAAAGAAATTGCTGAGATGGAAAACGATACTATAGATGTAAAATATGAAGTTGCATATAAATCAAAGGAAATATTAAGTATAAAGTTTGAAGTTATATCTTATATGAGAAGTTTCGGAGTAGAAGACCATGTTCTTATAGGTAAGAATTACAATTTGAAAACAGGGGAACTTTTAGAATTAAAAGATATTTTAAAAGGAGATTATAAAAGCCAATTAGATGCAAAGATAGAATCTAAGTTTTCAGAACTAGATGTGGAGTTGGTAAAAAAGTTTGAAGGAATTAACGAAAAATCAGAGTTTTATATAAAAGACAATAGTTTAGTATTTTTCTTTAGTGCTGTTGAATATATAAATGAGGTAGGTCAGTCATTGGAAATTGAAATTCCATTTAATGAGATAAGTGAAGTTTTAAAAGAGCCGCTGGCATTTGGGCGGGATACCAGCCCAGAACTAGACAACTACAACATAGCGATTAATGATAAAACAAAGCCTTTCGAGGCTTTGTTTTTTATTGGGGAAAATATTAGAAATGTATCAGGAAAAGATGCTACCACAATGATTTTAAGTTTTGAAGAAATACAAGAAAAATATATAGGAATATATGAAGAAATTTTAATTGACAGTGAAACACAAGAAAAGCTTTTTGAAGTTTTTGGAAATACATTTGAGAAAGATAAGCTTAATGAATTAGGGGATGATGATTTAAAAACATTGTTGACAGAAATAATAAATGGTGGTTATATGATAATAAATTTAGAAGGGTTATTTACTATAGTTCAAGATTATAGAGTTTTAGAGGAGTACGCTGGATATTTGCCCGATGATATAAAAGATTATATTTACCTTAAAGCAAATGAATCTAAGGATTTACAAGAACTAAAAATAGGAGGAACTTTGTCTTTTAAGCAAATAAAAGATAGAATAATAAAATATGAAGATTATATAAAAACATATCCTGAGACTATAAAAGAATACGTAGTTAGTAGAGAGCATATGCATCTTTTACATTCATATTTTTTTGGTTTTGATGGGATGCCAGCTTTTGATTATGCCACAAATAAAATTAATGATGAATTGCTTCAAAGTTATAAAGAGTTTGTTAGTGTGAATAGCAACTCAGAGACAGCCAAAATAATTGAAGGCTATTTAGAGGTGTTAGAAAGAAATAATTATACTTTGTGTGAAGAAGTAGAAGAGTATAGAAAAAGTTTTTCAAGTATAAATGAAAATTATTTTTAAATAGAATTATAAAAATCTAGCATGAATTTTATTGCATTGTCTTTTTCTTTTTATCTGTTATTATTTTATGGATTTTGGGGTAACCTTTAGAGGTATAGACTTTTAATGCTTCATCATAGCTTGCTTTGGCAAGTTTTTTGTTTTCCTTTGTCTTTTGTAGTTCTCCAAGGTAAACATAGCTGTCACCAAGTTTTATGTGGATATCCCCATAGGATTCAGGAGTTGTATCAATGGAATAATACATCAGAGTATCCTTATAGGAGTTTATACTTTTTATAATATTTTCTGCTGGATTCTCAATACCAGCTTTAACAAAGTAGGCATCACCAAGGACTGTTTTTATATTGGCAAAATAATAAGGTGAGGCTTCTAGGGTAAATATCTCTAGTGCAGTCTCACATGCTTCAATGGCCTTGTCTATATTTTCTAATGGTTGGATATCCAATTTAGTAAGTTTTATTAGTGCGGAAGCAAGGTACCCCTGGACATATGCAAAATAAACCGGATCGGTTTGTGGATTATATACTGTCAATGACGTTTCAAAGCATTTAATAGCTTCGTTTAAGTTATTTTCAGGTTCACTTATATTGCTAAGGTCCATGTATGTTTTTCCAAGTTCAATGTTTGTGGTGGCAAAATTATCCAGATATTTTTCCGGTGTAGAAATCTTCAAAGAATTTTCAAAGGACTTTAGTGCCTTAAAATAGTATTCTTCCTCTCCATTTATTTCTGCAATAACTCTATAGGCACCTCCCATATAATATTGAAGCTGTGAATAATACAAGGGATATTGCTCAATGGTATATACCTTTGCTGCTTCATTAAGGGCTTCAATAGCTTTTTTAGCAAATTCCGCCGAATTTGTAAAATGGGACATCTGTATATATAATACGGACAACTGGGTTTGTACATATGCATAATTTGCTGGGGAGGTATCTAAGCTGCAATATTTTAGAGATTCATCAAAGGCAGAAATACTTGCCTCAAAGATTTCATTTGATGGATTAATACTCATGAAATTCTGATAAACAATTCCGATATAGCATTGAATTCGAACATATTTGCTAGGGTCATCTTTGGCATCTATGCATTTTAAGGCATCCTGAAAGGCTTCTAAAGAAGTATAAATATCCTTTATGTTGTTAGAACTTGAGAATATACGCATATAAATAATTCCCTGAATCTCTTTGGCATCTGCATACTCATAGGGTGTTGTTTCAAAAGTGAATATACTAAGGGCTTCTTCACAGGACTTTAATCCCTGTTCTAGGTTCTTGTTAGGTTCCTTCACAAGAGCTAATGTGTAATGGTAATATGCTTTATAAATTTGAGTATATGCATAGTCGTAGGAATTCTTTTCTTTATCATATAATTTCAGGGCTTTATCCATTGCAGCTAGTGACTTGGATAAATTAATTTCCATATTCCTTACGTTTGAGTAATAAGCATAGGCCCTTCCCATACCTTTATATGCATGGGCAATGTATAAAGAATACTTTTGGTCTTGTATCTTATCTAATACTTCTTGAAAAATAGATATTGCTTTTAATGAATTTTCTTCCTTATTAATGATATGAGATAAACTTATATAAGCGTTTGCCATATTAATCATAGTATGGGCATATTCTTCAGGATTTTTTTCACTTGAAATACCTTGTAGTATCTCTTCATACCTTTTTATAGCACCCCAATAATTATGGTTTTCTAAGAGGATGTTGGCATTTTCGATTTCCTGATATGCTCCCTTATCATATTTTTTTAAAACACTTACAATTAGGTTGTTTCCTGCAACAAGAAAATTATTATTACCAGAGACAGAAACATTTGCCTCGTTTTTAGTAACAAAATAAAGGGTTTTTTCTTTATCTTCAACATCTATACTTATGTTCAAGGTCTCACATATTATCTGGGAAGTTACGTATATTCTTCCGTTGATAATTGAAGGGGGAACTAGAAGGGGCAACATTTTGCCATTGATCTGTGCGGTTTTGCTTCCCACTTGTATTACTACCTTTTTGTCCGCTTTTGTACATGAAGCTGTCTTATGGGTATTATCCCACTGTACATGGAATCCAAAAAGCTCATAAATTTCTCTTAGGGGCAATAATAAATTTTCTTGCAACCTTATAGGTGCCATGGTAAATTGCACAGGATGTCCATTTATTTGTACATTATACTCCTGGGATGCTTCTGCTTTCTGTACATACAGTAAAGACAGTATTAGAATTAGGGATGTAAATAAAACTGGCAAAAATATTTTTTTCTTTTTCATTTCTGTTTACCAACTTCCTTTTTGGTTTCAATTTCATATTTATGGGTTTCTAACTTTTCAATGGCCCAAAGGGTTTGCTCATAATGCCTTGGGTATTCTAAAGGGTTTAAAACTTCAAAGCTGTTTTCATATGCCATAGAGGCTTCATATAAATATTTATCACTGGTTTCCAATAGAGATAAAAGTATTTTTAAGCTGCCAAGTTCATAATTTGTCACAGCATAGAGGAAAGGGGAGCGTTCTTTTGAATAGAACTGTAAAGTCTCCTCATATTCTTTTTCTGCTCTAAATAAATATTCAGCATTTCCAAAAATTTTGTAGCATTTAGTGTACATATCTCCTAAATATTTATGGACCTTTGCATAATTTAAAGGGTAGCTTTCGGCAGTCCAAACCTTTAATGCCTCATTAAAATTGTTTATTGCTTTTTCTGGAGTATTTATTTTCTGTATGTTCTTTTCCTCTAAAAAGTGTAGTTCTTCAAGGATACTGTGGATGGTACCTAAATGAAAGTGTATAGTTGCATAAGAATATGGGGTTTTGTCCAATGAATATTTATCTAGCAGCATTTCAAAAACATCTCTTGATGCTAAAAAACACTCTTTTGAAAGATCCACTAATCCTAAGTTATAATAAACCTTTCCCATATTATATTGAATTAGAGCATAATCCATAGGGTGGGTAGAAAGGTTGTAGTACTTCAATGCCTTTTCATAATAAACTGAAGCTTCTACAAGGTATGAATTATTGCCGGTAATATCATATAAATTTTTGTACCCACTTCCTAGATTATTAAGTATTATGCTGTAATTTGCAGTATCATCAATATCAATGAAATGTTCCATAGCCTCAAGGTAGGAGCTGATTGCACTTTGGATATTACTTTTAGTATCCTTGTATTCAGCAAGCTTTTGGTATGCATTTCCACAATTGTTCATTACATGAGCGTAAATGTCTGGCATTTCTTCCTTTGAAAGGTTGTCCAAAATATCATTATACTTGTCCAAAGCTTCTTGTGTATCATTTAAGGAAAGAAGCCGGTCTGCAAAACTAAGCATATCGCTAATAGTATAGATATCCCATGGTTCAAAAATGTTTATAATCATACTTTCTCCAACTATAACGATGTTACTGCCTCCATTTACTGTGACGCTTGTTGTATCTTTATCTGAAGTGATAATTATATTGTCTTTTTTATTCCATCTGACTTTAAGACCAAACTCCTTTGTTATAAATTTCTTTGGTACATAGCTCATATTTCTTATAATGGTTAAGGGTTCATCCATTATAGAATATTTGCCGTCAATTTCAACCATTGTGCTGTCTAATTTAAAATGAATAACCCTGTTATTATTTGTACAGATAACAGTCTTTAATTGTTCATCCCAACTAACTGTCCATCCTAAAGCCTCAAAAATGCTTCTTAAGGGAATATATATAGTGCCATTTATATTTTCTGGACGGGCATTTTTAATATTAAGGCTCTCTGTAGTTAATTTTATATCTTTTGCAACGACTGTTTTGTTATTTTGTATCAAACAGAAAAATGTAGCAAAAACTGTAAACGCAATCAACAACAGTATTCTTTTTTTTCTATCTCTCATAAATATCACCCTACAAAATATTCTAAATATTCAATACATACCTAAAGTCATAAAATCAATTAGTTTCAATACTGACAGCGTTTTGCTCCCCCACTATCAAATTAAGGTTTTCACCACTAATTTGAATATTGAAGTTATTCCAGCTGTTGATTTCCGTATTATTTGTTGTAGTTTTCTCAGAGCTGTTAACAACATTATTTGTTATAGTTTGTTCAAAGTTTTCATTGGTGTTATCTATTTCATTACCAACAGCTTCATTTTCTTTTTGTTTATCTTTCTCCTGATTATCTTCTTCCTGATTATCTTCCTCCTGATTATCTTCCTCCTGTTTGCCTTCTTCCTTTAGACTGTTAATTTCTTTTGGCTCAGCCTCATATGTAGGAGTAGGTAGTGGCTGAGAAGCAGATGATTCCATTTCATCTGCAGCAGGTTCATTGTATTCCTGATAGTTTTCCAAAGAATTTAAGTCATTTTCTAAATGGTCGGATTCATCATATACATTATGACTTTTTGAAGCATAAGCAAAAGGATTAATTTTTGAAGTATCTACAGAAAAAACAATTAACCCACCTAAAATTACCCATACTAGCAATACTCCTAAAGCGGTGCTTCCTTTAAAAAAGTTTGCAATTCTTAATGTTTCCCTTTTAGGAAAAAGATTTAATTTTCCCTTGAATTCTATTTCTGAATCGGAAACTAATTTTTGCAAATTTATATTATTTCCTTCAGGAAGAATAAAATCAAGATCTACAGTACCGGAATAAGTTTCTTTTCTTTTTGTCTGTGGCTCTTTTTTTACAATGCTTGGAGTTCTTTTTTCTTTTTCAGAGCGATAATATATATTCTTTCCATCATAATCTGGCATTGAGACACTTATGGCCTCTTTTAGAAATTCACTGAAGTCCTGGGTATTGATAATAATATCCTTAATCTTGCTTTTGATTGGTGTATTTTCAAGTAATTGCTCAATATCGTCCCGTATCAATTCTTTTTGGGAAAGTGTAGCTTCGTTATTTACAAATTCTACAATTCTAATAATATCATCGTTTTTGGGATATGCTACGTTATTTCGCCATTTGGATATAATGGATACATCCTTTAACAGATATCCGTCAGCAAGAATTCTTGCATTCTTCTTAGTATACTTAAAAATAATTTCTAACAGTGTTTTCATATTATAAATGTTGCTCATTGTAATCACCCCTCGTGAAATACTGGTGTAATTTTCTAATAATAATTCATTGACCTTACTTCAGTGGTTATTTTTGCTTTTCTAAATTTATCATACATATTATACACTACATTTATGAAGAAATACATCACAAAATATTAATATTTGTATTTTTTTTAGATAGAAATAAAAAGCCAAAAGGGTATAGGCTGGAGATTTTCTCCAGCCTTCAACAATACTTTATTTGTCTATTAATTTTAAAACAATTCAGCAACCATGCCTTTGATTTACTCTATCTGTGCAGGGAATTTAGAGGTGTTTCCAAGCATATAGATTCTAAATATTGCAAAATCAATGGCATTTATGTCACCGGATGCATCTACATCTCCACTAATTGCTGAATAAGCTCCCGGAAGATTTTTAATCTGTCCTGTAAGGTACTTATTCATAAAGGCAAAATCGAGAGCATTACATTCACCGTTACCATCTACATCACCATATATAAAGATGTCAACAGCACCATCTATAAGCTTTAATCCTTTATATTCGTAGGAATTTACGCCATAGACCTTAGAGTTGCCTTTGACGAAGGACAAAGGACTAGTCTTTGTAGTAGTAACACTTTGAAGCACATCAAACTCTATATTAGCTAAAATTCCATTGTTGCTTATTGCTTGCTGTGTTCCGTTATAACAGATGTTTATGGTACCAAGAGTATTATCAATATTGTAGGAAAAAGCATTACTATCAGCTATAACGCTTCCAGAAGTTATAGTGGTTACTGAAAGAGTGGATGGATCGTACTCTAGAGTTACATCCACTTCATATATTCCTTTTGCAGGTACATTGGATATTGACAGAGGAAGAATTTTGGTTCCTGCTTTTGGCTCCATTAAGCCACTTCCCATGTCTAATTTTATAATGTTTTCATCTGAAGGTGAATATGAGTACATGGTATCAATTACGTCAATATCAATAATGAGATCCAGCATTCCACCCATAGTATATATTTTGTTTCCGTCAAATACCGAACAATTTCTTGCCATGACTGAAGGCAGGCTATGTTTTTCTGTCCAGGTTTCATTAACAGGATCGTATTCGTAAACACTGCTTAAGTCTATTGAATAATCAGACCCACCAATGATATATATTTTATCGTTAATTACAGCAGTTGAGAATTGCATATATCCTTGAGGCATAGGTTCTTTAGCTGCCCAGTTATCAGTTAACGGGTCATACTCATAGATGGAATCTAGCACTCCTGTTGAGTTGTTTCCACCTATTACATATATCTTTCCATTTAAGGTAACTAGACCATGATTAACCCTTGGAATAGGCAGGGAAGCAACTGTAGACCAACTGTTGCTGATTGGGTCATATTTATAAACACTTTGTGAAAGTTCGATACTTGAATCTGGATCGTTTAATTTTTTTTGCCCACCTACAACATATAGATAACCGTCTAAAGAAACAGCCTTGTGCATGGAAAGACCTTCAGGCATATTTGCCTTTTTAGTCCATGTCCGATTGGCAGGGTCATATACTTCAAGAACATTAGAATAAGATGTATATAACTTCCAATAATTACCGCCGCATACATAAATCTTACCGTCAATAACTCCGGATGCTAAATGTAGCTTTTCTTCGGACATTGAAGGGCATAAAGACCATGTACCTGTAGATATATCATATTCTTCTACAGTTTTTACAGGACTAAAATTCCTATTTTGTCCTCCGATGGTATATATTTTTCCATCCACAATTTCTGCAGTAAAGAAGGCTTTTTCATTAATCAAGGAAGGCTCTTGGCTCCAGCCGTCTTTTTGAGGCATATAGCAAAGATTTTGATCACTGTATGATGAGTCAACAAAACCACCTAGAATATATATATTTCCATTCTGAGTAGCAGTAGCATGCCCATAAACCTCTGAAGGCAATTCAACTCTTTTAACCTCTGAACAAGTTAGAGTATCATATTCTATAATTTGAGTTGAATTTTTTCCACCAAAGATATAGAGTTTTCCATTTGATTCAGACACGCAAAAGTGGCTGTTCCAGTCGCTAAGGTTATTTTTTACTGTCCAATTTCCAGATGAAGGATCAAATTCTTCCACTGTTTTAAGGTTATCAGTATCGCATACTCCACCCATAACAGTAATTTTGCCATTTACAACTCCTGTGCCAAAGTTACTTCTAGCTGTTGGCATATCATTTGCACTGGTCCATGTATCAGTGTTAGGATTATATACTTCGACACTTTTCAATGTAGTTCCGTTGTATCCACCTATTACATAAATCTTGCCATCTACACAGGCAACACCAAAATCACTTCTTGGAGTGCTAATGCTACTCTTTACAGTCCAGCTGTCATTAGCAGGATTATATTCCTCAACGGTGTTAAGATAGGAGTTGCCGTCAAATCCACCAATTGCATAAATTTTGCCGTTGTCTGCTTCAACCATTCTAAAACCACTTCTGTTTTGTGACATAGGAGTCTTTTGTTCCCAAGTGTCATTGGAAGGATCATATGCTTCTACTGTATTTAGATAATTTGAGCCGTTTTTACCACCTGCTATGTAGATTTTTCCATTCTCCGATGCTGTTGCACCAAAATCCATTCTTTTAGTGGTCATAGGGCTTCTATAGGAAGTTCCTATATCGGGAATGGAGATTTTTAGAATATTGCTAGAATCGCTGTTGTTAAAATCTGTTTTAGCTCTGATGAAAAATTCGTAATCTGTTTTTGGCATAGGATCTTTAAATATATATGTATTTGTGTCAGTGGATGTTAAATAGCTATTATTCATATATATTTCGTAGGAGGTTGCGTTTGAAACAGCATTCCATGTAAGTTTAATTCCTTCATCAGTCCAAGTATTTGTAAGGACAGGTGTGTCTAGTTGTGTAAAGTGTGTAAATGTAGAACTCCAAGCACTATCAGTTCTGGAATCCTTGGATCTTATTCTGTATGTATGTTCAGAATTATAAGCAAGATTGCTGTGAGTATAGCTTGTTTCGGAAACATTTACAATACTCATACCGTCCACTTCTACGTCATAAGTTACTGCACCAGGAACAGCATCCCAGTTAATTGTTATGAAGTCAGTAGTTGCTGTGGCTTTTATAGTTTTTGGTGTACTGAGAAAATCCGATGA
>JGI24709J26583_10003139_pt1 | contig 13188 bp, 20 predicted proteins | sample BioPla2DNA1_FD_26583 | JGI IMG/M metagenome (IMG submission 26583) | reverse complement strand
ATGATAGTGTTACTCAGGCATGCGCCATTAGCTCAGTTGGTAGAGCACCTGACTCTTAATCAGGGTGTCCTGGGTTCGAGTCCCCGATGGCGCACCAAGGGTTTCAAGGTTTCTTGAAGCCCTTTTTTTATGCCTATGCTGCACATTATGTTACAAAATTCTCTTTTTGCGCCGTGTCAGCTTCATTATTGGCAAACAGACCGCTAAGCTTATCTACGGCGGATTTCTTTAATTCGGGCATAACATGGGAATATGTGTCCAGTGTGAGGGTAATCGAGGAATGGCCTAGCAATTCCTGTACTACTTTTGGGCTCTCTCCCATCTCCAATAGCCTTGTAGCAAAGCTATGTCTCAGTGAATGGAGGTTTGCTTTTGGTATATCTGCAGCTTTGACAAGGCTGTAAAACTTCCTTGTAAGGTTACGAGGTTCAATAAAGCTGCCTAATTCATTGGTGAAAACAAGCCCATCCTTGAAGTGCTGTTTTATTTTCAGATCGTCCCATTCCAGCACTTTAAACTTTTCCATTTCATTTACCTTGTGCGCTTTCAGATCCGAGACAATACTTTTGAATAATGGAATGCTGCGTTCGCCCTTTTTAGTTTTAGGCTTCTGGAATATTACTTCTGTTTTCTTCTCTGTACTGTCTTTATCAAAGTTTACCTTAGCTCTATAGAGCGCTTGATTGACTTTTAAAACACCTTCTTTAAGGTCAATGTCCTTCCACCTGAGGGCAAGCAACTCACCCCTTCTAAGTCCTGTAGCAAGGTCTAACTTGAATATAATACCTGATTTATCATTATCAAGTACATTCATAAATTTCTGCTGTTCCTCTAAGGACAATACTCGCATTTCTTTCTTTTCCTGCTTTGGTAGAGTTGTAGCCTCGGTTACGTTGCGGACAACAAGGTTATTCCTCATGGCCTGTTCAAGTGCCTCATGCAATACGACGTGAATATACCTGACAGTTCTTGCAGATAGGCCGGAGCTTTTGCGCTCATTATAAAATTTCTGTACCTGTTCCGGTTTCAGTTCCCTTATAAGTGCCTTACCTAACTTTGGCTTAATGTGCACCCGGATAATGTACTCATAACTGCTGTACGTTGTCGGCCTGATATTATCCTTTTTGTACTCAGTCAGCCAGGTATCAAGCCATTGTTCAACTGTAGTCTTGTGAGGTTCAACATAAGTTTGATTCTGAATACTGGCCAAAGTTTCAATAACCTTCTGCCGGCACTCTTCCTGTGTCTTGCCGTATACGGGAATTCGTTTCGTTTTGCCTGTTGCCGGGTCTCTGCCGTTATTTATAAGGCATTCCCATAAATCAAGCTTCTTGCCGTTTTTGTCCTTTCTCTGCCGTATGGCAGGTATTCCTTTCCTTCTTGCCATTTTATCAATCTCCTTTCAATCGCTTCAGCAGATTTCTTTGGAACCGCCCCGCGTGTGAACCTGTTCAGCTTTATCAGATTTCTGATAACCCTAGGGTACGAATACTATTCCCATCCCGCCGAGACTTTTTAACAACTTTGTTAGAAAGTCAGGATGGCAACAATGTTTACCCCTTTTGGGGGGAAGGCGGCTATTTGCCGCCCCCGGTCTTTTTTATCAGATTTTCTTTTGTTGTGTCCTGGCTATCGTATGCAAATCCGGTATTTATCAATATCATTTCCTTGCCCGAGATGCTTTTTATATGCTCCATCCCTTTGCCAAAATCAACGTATATAACCTTTTTCATTTCTTTATGCTTCCAATGGTTTCAGCATTCAGGAAGTTATACATGAATCTAACGCCCATTTTGAAACCTTCGTTGAACGCAATATCGCGGGCAGTGTACTCCATAGCGATTACTGCTCTATCTATTTCATCCATGTAATTAAAGCCTTCTTTTTTCTTGATGTCGACAAGATATTTTCTATATATTTCCTCTACCTCTGCGTGCTCCTTGTTTTCCTTTATCTTGCTGTCAATGAATTCGTCGTAATCTTCCCCTGTCCACATCAGGTTGACAATATTAATATCTTTCATGGCAATTTCGAAATCCTTCATAAGATAACCTCCTGACTTTTTTACTTTTCAAACAGCAGAATATTTACTGCTTGCTTCACCTGAGTGTTAATTGTCCTTGTCGGAGGCTGCAGCTTATGTTATAATAAGCATGAAGCAAGCCTTTTAACAAGGTTTGTTCGTTAAGGAATCCGGGTTACTTGGCGGTGCACGGGTTCCTTTTACTTTGATTCTTTTAGATACTCTCTAATTAGCTGCTCCAAGATGTCATTAATATTACGTTTTTCCTTTATTGCTTGAATGCGCAGCTTTTCAAGCAATTCGGAATCAAGTGTTGTTGTAAAATTTTCTCTTGCCAATAAATCACCTCCGCATTACATGTTTACACTTATACACATATTATAATTCACACATGTACACATGTCAAGCATAATTTCACAAAAAGAAAAGAGCCCTGAAGCGCAATATTTCTTATTAACCTATTCTATAGGAAAACCCTTAACGATTTTTGTTGTTATTTCTGCTTTCCATGGTCTTTCAGGGTAATTGATTTTATCGTCCATTTGATAACTGGTTTTATATGATGATAATGGATTGATGTTTATCTTTTCTTTGTATCCATTTGCTACTTCTTTTTCTTCAATTATTATAGTATCTTTTAAAAAGACAGTATCATCTTTATATAACCTGATTTCAGCTTCTATGTAATTAATAAAATATTTATTTGACATGTTCTTAATTGTTATTTGTATGTTGCGTGATGAGAATAGTGCTGTAGAAGTTACTTGCTCCGGAAGCTGAATATCATAATCTATAATTGAACTATCTAGTATTTGACGATCATTATTTTGAGCTATTTCGTTTTTTGTCATTTCTAACTCAATTACATCAGCATCCAACATTTCTTCTTCCTGTTCGTCTACAAATTTCCCTTCTTGAGTGTCAAATACCCTATTTCCTACAACCTTGTATCTATCTTCATTATCTGAAAATAAGCTTGTATATATTAGAGTAACAGATAGTATTAAAGAAGCAATAACAACACATATTCCCAAAAACTTCTTATCCATACTACCACCCCCTTCGCTACCATAATTCGCTATGAAAGGGGAAAAATCCTTCAAGTATGTTTTATATTAATGACAAATTATGATATTATTGATAAGGGTGTGTTGTATGGAAAAACTAGATTCAATGTTTGAAAAATGGCCTAATTGGTTAAGATGGATCTTATTTTTGCCAATCGCATTTCTTTCAGCTTTCTTGTTCAGGCTAATAGGTTTAATCACTGCCATGTTCATGGGAGACTTCTTATATAAATTGATACCTGAGATACTTTTCGCAATAGCTGAGGTATCTGGGTTTCTAATGGGTATCTATACAGTAGTTCCTTTCAAGAAGCACATTTTTCTTATTATCTTCTCATCTCTAATTATTTGCTTATATGGTGGAGTGATTTTTGTCAATATTTCAAAGGGTGACATATTGGTTTATAATAACCTGATAAACCTGGCTGGTATAATTACCGCTATTACTTTCATGTGTTCATTGTGTAAAGAGAGCGACGCTTTTTAAGGTAATTAATCATTTATTCTCCTAAAATGGCCTTTATTGCTTCATAAGCCTCGTTGATGGATCGGTTCCGCAGATTTCTTCGGAACTGCTCTGTTTTACCTTGTTCTGATTTTGGAACACCGTAATTCGCCGTTATAAGGCTGGAATCCTGCAAAAGTAATAAGGATTTATTTTCCACTAACCCCCATATAAAAAATGCCTCTCCCGGCCTCGTACGCGCTCTATCATATATTAGAATTGGTCTGCTAATAGTCCTTTTATTTCTTTGCGTATGTCCTCATAAATATTCTTTAGCTGTGACAATGAAACAACCTTTTCAAGATTAACCTTCTCAGCCACAAATAGCTTTATAAGCGCGTCAAACAATGCCGGCCAATTAGTGTAATATCCGACAGGGTTGTACTTTGTTTTACCGGTCCGCTTATCTGTGCCAACCACCTTTTGAAGCGTAAGGTTTTTATCTTCTACATGGACATAATACATATCGTTGATCTTAACCATGATTATACCTCCGTTCAAATGTTTAGGGCATTCCGGAGAATGCCCTTTACCTGTTCTTCACAAGCCCGCCCGTGCGTGTCGGCAATGTGATTGACAGTACCGTTGCACCGTCTGTGCCGCCACATACAAGGCGTAGTTTCATGTAGTCTATTTTTTTAGCCTTCAGTTTAACCCTCTTTGGCTGTGGACTAAAGTTGGTCTGGAATGAGAAGTTAGAGAAATCCCATGTATCAAAACTCGACAGCCCATAGAATACGGTCTTAATAAATCTGAATGTTGCGTCCCTATCGGTAGACAGGTATATGTCAACATGGGTACTTATATAAGGCACCATTGAAATAAACATCATCTGGATAAACTTCCTTATCCAATCTGCGCCGAAATTGTGGTATCCCATGTCCCATGTTGCAACGATTTCCTCCCCGTCGAACGTGACTTCGTTTTCGTCAAACATCATTATTTGCCCGTCCGTCGTGCCGAAGCACAGCTTTTTATCGACGGTCATAAAGCAGGTCGGCTCATGCGGCAAGTCAAGGATATACCACGCCCCACGTTCTCCCCGTGCGCCGGTTACGCGGTAGTTGTAAACCCATATCCGCTTGCCAACGCATAAGAGGTATAACCCGTTTTCGTCCCAATCCCATGTAATGGCCTTCGACAAGTCCAGCGGGTCGAGGTCACGCTGTATGCGCTGGCTTATCCATTGGGCGTTCTTTTCGTTCATTACATAGGTCGATACCCATTCGTATATGCCTTTCCATATAGTAAACGGGTTATTGAGGATTATCTGCGTCTGTCCCATAGCGATATTGCCAACCTTTGCGTTTATCGGGAATGTGGGGAATATGGTTGTAAACAACCCGCTATTAGGGTCGGTATATGATTCACTGGTTGAATACCACGCCGAAGCCCCGGAGGAATCCCCGGAAGTGAATATAATCTGCTTGTCGTATTGCGTTAATATATCCGTGATTTCATGCTCCCCGACGGTTGAATCAGTGGCATAAGGCCAATATGTTGGGTCTGATACTCCATGCTGTGTTACACCTGACGGATAACGGGTATTGCGATAGTTCGGGTTTCCGAACAGCCAGAATCTTGCGTAATACACGCCGCCATAATAGCGGCAGTTGGTTATTCTTTTTCTAAACTCAGCCTCTTCCTTTGTCCATGATATTTCAATATTGTTCGCCCCTTCGGGCGGAGGATTTACGAACGATACTGTACCGTATGTAAGGTCAACAGTGTAATCAACGCCTGCTCCTTGTTCGTCCGGGCCAATAAAGACGGAATCCACCGAATCAATATTATCTTCCATAAGTTGAAACGATGTCCTATCTCCGTCTGCCGAAAATTTCATTTTCTTTTTGCCTGACAGGTAATTTATACCTTCAACAAGCGTACCTCCGCCCGTCGGTGGCGCACCACTAACAACAAGCGGCACATAGCCCTCAACAACCTTGAACGTTGTACCGTCCCATTGGTAGAATTCCGTCCCGTCGAGGATATACACGACATTGTTTGACGCAAAGAAGGTTGTGGGGTACGCGTCCACTATTGTGCCGATTTCAACCTCTGTCTTGGCGGTAAAGTCGTATTCGTATACCTTGCCGCCCCGGGCGAAAAGGAAATGGTCAATGCCGTGGATTTTGCCCCACCACATGCCGTTTACCTTCTTGCCCGCAACTGAAGCGTTAAGGCTTTTGTACCCATACTGCTTTTTCAGTTTCAAGTCATCGGTTATCGTCCAGTTGGACATTTCCGATGCCTCTCCTAGCTCAAGCAGGGTTTCGGTTTCTTGCTTGTTCACGCCGAAAAATTTATCAAGTATCACATATTGCGGTTCAGCCATCTATCTCACCTACCTTTGTTGGAAAACAGCCAATTAAAATTTGTCACTACTTTTTCAACCTTCCTACGTTCTCTCTTGAATTTCCTTAAATTGTCCGGGTCGTATCCGCAGAAATCATCACACAACGGATTAACACAAACCATTTTCAGTTCGTTGTATACGTCCGTTGAATTCAGCTCGCTGACCATCCGGCTTTCTGCAATATACATCTTGCCGCCGCAAGTTTCGCATTTCATTAAACCACCTCCAGTAATAAAACAGGGAGCGGGGGTTTCCGCTCCCATCAGTTTTTGTTATTCACCCAAAACCTCTATTATATTGAGGTTGCCGCCACGCAACACCCGCCCTCTCTTGAATTCCTCAAACAGGCTTGATTTCAAATATTCTGCCTCTTTAAGCCGGCGGAATACGTGGAAATGGCCGTGATTGTCATCATCAACTTCTCTGTAAAATGACTCCCACCGAGCCCTTTCCCGGGCATATTCGGCGCTGTATTCCTGGTGCGCCTTCAAATATTCAGACAGTGCTTCTCTGAGGGCTGCCCGTGCCTGTATGGCTTTTTCAAGAGGATCCTTCAGTTTTTCGTTCAACTTTATAATATGCTCGTTGAACGCATTGATAAATTGTTCTTTTGTGAAGGGCTTCCTTGTGAGCAATTCCGCCTTTACAGCTTTAGCTGATTCTATTTCCTTATCAATCGCGTGCAGGCGCATATGGATTTCAACCATTTCGGCGGGGCTTTCTTCGATGTCGTCATTGATTTTGTCATTTATCTCCTGCTTTTCCGTTTCCAGGTCTTTTATCCTTGCATTAATAGTCCTTATTCCTTCAATCCACTTCTTATACTTTGCGTAAATTGTGCTATCTTGTAACATTTTCATCAACTCCTTTACTCTGAATCAAACCCTGCAATGAACGGGTCAGGGTCGGGTTTTCCTTTTGCAAATCCACTGGGGATTTCTTCTTCTAGCCCATTAAGGAAAGGATCGTGTTTTTCGAAAGACTTGACGAGATTGCCGTTACGATTAAACGCTTTCCAAGTCTCAAGAGAGATTTCATCGGGCTTGACGTTTGGATATTCTTTTAGAAATTCTTCATATGCTTCAGCGTCAAGCGCATCCCTCACACGGTTTATAATGCTGGGGTCTTTGTGATATGCCGCCGCTACGCTTTCTGAGTAGCCCGCTTTGAGCAATTCATTGTATGCCCGCTCATAGAGGCGATTATTGGCTTCGTCAATCTCGTTCTGCTTTTCGATATACTCTTTTGCCGCCGCTTCTCTTGCTTCGGCTTCCGGGTCTGCTGGAAGGATGATATCGTTATCTTCCATTTCCGGATCTGCTGGAAGGATTACATCGTTTTCTTCCATGGAATCTCACTCCTTTTTATGTTATTTTTTAGTTGAACACTAATAGGTCAGATTTGCTGTTAAGGTATAACAGGCGGATCACGTCCGGCATGGTTCATGTTATCACCTTCTATTTGGTATAATTTTACAGTCGGTATTGAAAAATAGGTGCGCGTGTATTTTGGGGTATGGGATTTTGTTGCTGCTATATGTTTGACGTATACAATCACCCTCCCCCTACCCCTTCAAATAAGCACCGGGTACTACCCTCCCCCCCGTCAAGCTTCCTTATTGTCCACCTTGCGTATAAGTCCTGCTGTCTCCAAGAAATCAAGCAACATATCTTGCAGCTGCTCATTGGCTTGCAGCTTATAAGCCGAAATAGTTTGTCTTCTAATCTCTTTAATTGATTCACCTTCCGGAATCTTTGTACTTATCTCAATCACTCCGCTTTGCTTATAGTGCTTAAATCTCTGCTTTCCAGCATCTACAACAGAAGGGTTTTCACATTCCCAGTATGGCTTATTCATTTTACCGAACCTCACTTTCTACAAAGATTTTCAGCATAGCATATTCAAGCCTATCAATTGGTTGCATGATGTTGTCATAGATTTCCATATAGCGGTCAATGTCGGTTATGATATCAAATACCTTTTCCGGTTTAAGGGTATCTAATATGATGTCCCAGACTTTTTCTTCTTCATCGAAGCCAGCACCGCTTTGATTCAATATGCCGGTTTCAATGAGGTCGATAAGTTCACCCGTGGTAAGCTCCGTTACTTCGTACTTTGACGCGCTTCCGCTTGGCAGATTGTAAGCCGTAAACAAGGCCAGAATATAAGCAATTTCAACCTCCTTTTCGTGCCCGGCTATCTTTGTAATAAAGAAGTCAAGCAATTCGTTTCTTTTCATTTCTTCAAGTTTCATTCTTTAAATCTCCCTTCAATTTGTTTGTGTGTAGATAATTTGCAACACAAATAATAAAAGCCTTATTTTTTAAGGCTTTCAACTCCGACAATCTAATAGTTTGTTAGAGGGTCATATCTCTTTAAGCAGGTTTGGATGATGTTTCTTTATTGCTTCGATAATACCTTTAGCAAACTGAGGGTCAAGGACCGACAATTCAATAATCAGTGATTGCGTTTCCTTTAAAAATTGCTCATAAGGCTTTGCTTTTGCTATCTTGGCGTGCTCTAATGCATCCTGTATTTCTCCTGCTGTTAGGCCAGTTGCCCTGATTTCTCCAACTTTCATTTAATCGCCTCCTTGGTTATCAATTTTCACAAGTATATAATTCCCGTTTATTTCCTTGGCTGTATGGCCTGTAAGCTCAAATAGTAACCTTCTATCGGGGTTTGACTTAGGGCTAGGATTTGAGGCACTTTTAAGCAATGCCGCCATAACACCGGAAATACCTTCCTTCAAAACATCTAAAGAAGTTTTATTAACTAATTCCATAAACGCAGGATCGTGTAGAGCTGTATACCATGCCTGCCGGGAAACACCTATCCGTTGACACTTTTCCGTAACTGTTAGGCCTATGAATTCGGGATTCAATAAGGCCATAAGGATTTTTTCACGGGCGGGGGATAGGCGGGGAGCGTCACTCTCTGTCAAGTATTTATCCTTTACACCTACTAACTCATTCATAACTCTTCACCTTCTTTCCGTATACATCTTCTGTCTCATACTCTTCTCTGCTCTTCTCATATCTCGATACTCTTTCACACCTTCGATATGCCTTGCCTTTCCTTATAGCCTTTTCCAATATTCCTGGAGGCAAGTTCCTTAAAAGATCGCTTTCATCCATTACAAGTAAACATTTCGTGCACTTAATTACTAATTCCATTCTTTCATCTCCTTTCAGTGTAGGGTTTAGTGTAGGGTTTCAAAAACCCTGTAACCTACACATATCAATAGCTATACGGTTTTTTATATACTAATAGTGTATAGTTGTGTATGTTTTTCCACTATAAACATAAAATATAAAATACATAGAGCTTATACCGGAAATTCATACATACCCTACACTAATTCAATGTGAAATAGCCCTCGACTGCTTGATATATAAGCATTTCAAGGAATACACTCAACCTTACATCAACCCTACACTATTTAAAGGGAATATCATCATCTGCATCATCATCCACAATTGCAATACCTTCCCACACCATGCCTCTATTTGTTCTGGTTTTATTGAATCCCTTTTCCTGCATCCGTGTGCTGAATTTTGTTTGCGATAGCGCAAATTCCCCGTTATCTTTAGACCATTCCGCATACTTTTTGTATAACTCGCTGGACTTTGTACCCCGTTGTGTTGCAGTCGTACAGCAATCGGAAACGAACCTTGTTAAAACGTCCATTTCTGACCTATAATCATTTGTTGCCTTAATAACTTCCTCCGGTTCTCCCAGGCCGTTTTTTTGCCAATCCATGCATCCCATGACAGCCCAATTAAGAATACCAGGCATTTCCCTTCTCAGTTTGTTGAGAAGGTTTTTGTCTCGTTCCTCTGGTGGTATGGTTACATTGAACGGAATCAGCTTGATTCTTCGCCAAATAGCTTGATCTGTTCCACGAATAACCGGCTTGTGATTTGTACCAACCCATAGTTTGAAATGCGGCATGAATTCAAAATATTCAGCTCTCATAAATCGTGCCGTCATTTTCTCGCCGCCGGTCATTTGTTTTACAAGGCTTTCCGCCATCCGCTTTCCTTCCTCAACCTCAGAGGCTACAACAAACCTTGCGCCTTTAAGCCGGGCGATGTCGTTGCTTATCCCACTGGTGTCCTTTGCCAGCAATGTATCTGTCGGTGTGCGCTGAGCGTATCCGGCTAAAACATCTGAAATGGCTTCTAGAAACGTGGTTTTACCATTTGCACCACAACCGTAAAGCATGAATAAGCATTGTTCCCGTGTTGAGCCTGTTAGCGAATATCCAACGGCTCGCTGAAGAAACGAAATAAGCTCCGCATTGTCATTCATTATCCTATGAAGGAATTTAGCCCATTCTTCAAAGTCTGCGTAAGGGTTATATTCAGTTGGAATGATCCTTGTTATGTAGTCTTTTCGATTATGCGGCCTTAATTCGCCTGTCCTAAGGTCAAGTGTCCCGTTCTTGCAGTTCAGCAGCCATATGTCACTATCAAGCTGATCTGATAAAACCGGTATACCGGGTTCGCTTTTCGCCAGTTCAACCATTGCAGAGATCGCCCTGTTTGTCTCACTCTTGGCCGCGTGTTTGGCAAGCGCCGCCCTCTTTTCCTCGTCCTCTATCTCTGCGGCTTCAGAATATATTGCCCTGATTGTTTCCTTCGCCCGGCGTTCAACTTCGCCTGTAAGGTCAATTTGCCAATGGGTTCCGGTCCATATGAGCCACTTGTTCCATTCATGGCAATAACGAATGTCCTTTCCGTGCCTAGCAACAAGCCGCTCAGCGTTTCCTAATTCGGATAGCTTAAACTGTTTTATCATTTGCTGCAGTTCTTCTTTTAGTGCCGGGTCGGCCTCAATTAGTTTTCTTGCTTCAAATTCGCTCAATAGCCACCACCTCCGGGCATAGCTTGAAAAAATACTCGTCTGAATGGTTCCGCATAAGCTGAACACGTTTAGCGTAATCAGCCTCAATGAACTCAGTGGTCAATCGGTCATAGAATCTTACGCCCTGACGTATCCAGCGGTAATAGGGGTCTGTCCAATCAATGCCGCATTCCGCAAATTGTTTTTCGGTATCCTTAAGCAGTTTGTATTTTGCCGTGCAAGCATTAAAAAAGCCTTCCACTTGTTCGTTTAGAAGGCTCGCTAACTTTTTTATTTCATTTTCTTTCTGCTTATCTGGCGGCGGTTCGTCCCCGTGTACTCGTTTCATGGCCTCCGCAAGCGAAACACCTTCAAACAGCATTATGGCATCAACAAGGCTGCCGCCCGTAGGATTACAGCAATTAGCGAAACTATAATAACTCTGAGTTTTCGGGTAAATATAGAAGTGCCCGAAATGCCGACAGCATGGACAAGGGTCAATCAAATATTTGTCGCCTTGCCGTTTCGGTTTTGATCCTGTTTGTTGCAAAATGTAATCTAATATGTTATGCTTAACCTGTAAAGACATCATTAACACCTGCCTCTCTCTGCCGGTCTGCCACAGCCGGCCTTTTTCATTTATCTATGCTTCTATCTTGTTTTCTTCAATCCATTCTAAAAATCGCTCAATAGGAATCAGAAATTTACGTCCCACTCTGATAACTGGTGCTCCTTCCCTGTTAATCATCTCACGTAGTTTTATATCGGAAATAGGAAAATACTTCTCCCGGAATTCTTTTGTTGTACAAAATCTTTGTTCTATACTCGTGTTCATGTTTTTAGCCTCCTTTTCAGATTATTATATTTTTTACTAAATTGGCTCCCTTCTGATTCTTCGGGCTCGCTATGTGGGTTCTGCATCCTTCCATAGGTCTTGGCCTATTCAACCATATCTACAGCCGCAATATTTATTTTTCAATGTTCTGTAAAATCATTAAAAATCATTGCTCACAGCCTAATTATCTGATAAAATGTAATAAGAGTCGAAATTAGAAGTTGGGTGACATCTGTTATTACTATGTTTTACAGCATATAAAAAGCGGTGATATTCTATGGCAAATATTACTCTGGATATTTATAAAGAGAAGGGAGAAATCCTTGAAATACTTACATTTGATACCCACACACCAATCCGCAAACCTATGTTCTCACTACTCAATGCCTTTGAGGCTGCATGCGATAAATTCTTACCTGAACCGACATATAGCTTGAATGATACTGCATATGTAGACTGCCAGAGAGCTGTATTTGTCGAACTACTTGGAGATGATATTGCTGCATACCTTTTGGATGACTATATTGAAAAAGAGCCTCCCTTTAACTTCCTAGACGTGAAAAAATTCTTACACCGTGAAATTATGGCGATAGAGGAATTCACTCGCTACTTGGAACCGAAAGCATATGCATATGCTTTTATAGACGAGACAGGCAAAATGACTGAAACTATGTTTAGCGGCAAAGCTCCGTCAGAAAAATACTCAGAGGCTATGCGATTATTCCGGTCAAGCGATTTTTCTCCAGACAGCTTTGATGAGATGGTTAATATTCTAGGCAACTTTTTGAGCACAGAGGACATATTGGACGACATTGTGTTCATTCCAGCCATTAAAGCAAAGAGGTATTCCCAAATCAGTGACGACATAAGGGAAGTAGATATTAAACCAAACACAGAAGAGCGGGAAGGCCGTGATGCTTATAAACACAAAGGAGCAGATAGGGTCGTGCGTGTTTATAAAACGATTAATAGAACTATATCAAGGTGCTATTACACAAGTAATGGGGTTTTCCCGCTTATATGGGCAGAAATAAAATATGCTATTGAAAATGATATTTTCGCGAGGCAATGTAATTGTGGTAAATACTTTGTACTCAAACCTATGCAAAGAAAAACATGTAGCGACAAATGCAGAGATGAACAAAGAAAAAAAAATGAAATGCGAAACCCAAATTACGCTGAAATAATAAAGTTAAAACAAAGAAAGTCAAGACTCAAAAAGAAGCTAATAGAATGTAAGGATAAAGCGGAAATAGAGAAATTTCAGAATATGATAGATAAAGTTCAAAAAGAAATCAACGCACTCAAGCAGTATTAGTGCTGCATTTTATGTTGCAAATAGCGTATTGCAACATAAGGTCTAATGATGTTCCCCGTAATATTCAAGTCATAAAACCCGCATAAAATAAGCACTTTACCAAACTGGTAATGTCTGATAAAGTGCTATAATGTGTATAACTTCATTCTCTTAATCAGGGTGTCCTGGGTTCGAGTCCCCGATGGCGCACCAGTCTAAACCTTGCAACAATGCCGTTGCAAGGTTTTTTGTTTTAT
>JGI24709J26583_10003138_pt1 | contig 13188 bp, 15 predicted proteins | sample BioPla2DNA1_FD_26583 | JGI IMG/M metagenome (IMG submission 26583) | reverse complement strand
ATAATATAACTTATTGACAGCAAGTGATTTATGTGTTATAATAAATTATGACTTAAAAAAAGACAAAAGTAAAGGGATGGTGGTTAAGTGAGTAATAAGATTTTAGCATTTAAGGTAGCTTTTCTTTTAGGGGTAGAAGAAAATGTATTAAAGCGTGATTATGAAGAAGAATATGAAGTATCTAATAGTTTAGCAAGGTTTAGTGAGTACCCTGAGGCCCTGAAATTAAGATGTCTTTCCAGAGCAAGATTGTCTGTTATGAGATATAATCATCTTTATGAAAATAGTAAAGATTTAAAGTATATTACAGGACAATATTTGGATAAAGAATTGACATATTTAGAAAGTCAGGGTATTGATTTAGCAGCTCTTTTTTCACAGATAAGCGAAGTAGAGTATTTTAATAAGATTTCAGAGTACATAGAATCAATTTCTCTAAATGTTTTGAAAAGTGCAGGGTTGCCAAGACCTGAAATTATTAAAGAGTTTTTTAATTTTCCAGTTTTTGATGTAAAAGATTTTAAGCAATTTTTAAGAGTTTTAAGAACATTATCTTGTCCACATGGTATGATTTTTTATAATGGTATAAAGATAAAGCAATCATTGTCATATAGTTTATTGAACAATAAGAACTTATATCTTAGTGCTTATTCAATGCTGTGTAAAAAGTATGATGGTAGATTAGACCTTGAGAGAGGTTATGATTGGGATACTGCAGTAGTAGAGGAAATAAAAGAATTCAAGGCTACAAGTAAGTTAGTGCAATCATTACAATATAAGATGAGTGTTGCAACACCTATAAAGAGGCCAGTTGTTACAACATCTTGTGTTTCAGGTATAAATGGGGCATTGGATAAATATGTAGTAAAATTTTTAGAGCAGACTGAAACTGAAGTATTTATAGACTGTGATAATTCAGATTTCTTTAAGGTTGTAAATTTCTTGAAGGTTTTAGAGGGGTATAAAACAATCAAAGGTATTAAACTTATCGTAGATTTGAAGTCAAATTTCCTTTGGAAAGTATTTAAGGAATTGTATCAAGGTACAATACCTATCACAACAGTTCAGGTACAAAGAATTAAAGAGAATAAGAGTGTAGCCGATGTTGTTCTTACAAAAGAGATTTGTGAGAGTTATTACACAAGAAATTTAAGACAAGCTGTTATAGTATCAAGTGATTCAGATTTCTTTGGACTTATTACTACATTGTCTGATTTGTCTTTCTGTATTGCGTATACAGATGGTCAAATGAATGATGAATATTTAGGATATTTGGAAAGTAATAACATTACTTCATTTGATTTAATGACACTTGATTCCCAAGATGTATATGAGATGTACAAGGATATTTGTATTGAATATCTTTTAGCATATACTTTAGTTCAGACACCAGCTACAAAATGGGATATTGAGAATATCAGTGAAACAGTAAGTTATTTTATTTCAAAAGAGACAGATTTGGAGTTAGATGAATCCTATATAGAGTGCAAAATAACTGAACTTATGGAAGATGTCACTTTATCTCTTAAAGGGTTGTCAACAGTAATAACTATAAGAAATATTAGTATGGATGCAAGTGCTATGTAATTTAAATTAAGAGGTGTGTTAAATATAAATGCACCTCTAATTTAGCATATTCTGTATGAACAGTTTATACATACAGTTGGGCAAAAACGTGGGCATAAAAAACCACATGAATTAGATATTAGTTTAATGGATAAGGGGTGTAAAAAAAATGGCAGAAATGTTGATTTGTAAAAAGTGTAATGAAAGAGAGATATTTCTACAATATAGGGGTATGCAGGTAGGTGCCTATTGTAGTAATTGTGGTGCTTGGCTTAAGTGGGTAGGTAAGAAAGAGTTGCCTTATTATACTTCGAGGGGTTTGAAAATTTTAGCTGAGGGTCATCAAGTATCTATTAAGAGAGATGCCCCATTAGGTGTAATAGTTGAGGATAATCCTGTTAAACCTACAACTTTTAAGAGTAATATTGATAAAAAAGATTTTCCTTTTGCTGTGGAAGAGGATTCAGAGGATGAAGATTTTAAGAATTGGGAAAAAGACTATAAACAAAGGGTAAAAAATGAGGAATTAACGAGAGAAACACCAAGTTTAGCAGCAGAAGTAGAGATAGAAAAAAGGGTAAAAGCACGATTGATTATTGAAAAAGAGTCAATGGAAGAAGAAATTGAAAGACGAGTGCAAGAAAGATTAAAGACAGTAAAGCCGACAGAAACATATAAAGAATTTTGTAGTGTATGTAATGGGGAACCTTTGAAGCCTTTTAAGGATGCAGATAATAGTCAAGTAGATGTAACAGTATATGATGGGGTATTGACAATAACAAATCATGATGGCACTACTTTACTTGGTCTATATGTTATAAATAGATGTCCTGAATGTGGAAAGCCATATACTAATATGGAAGGTTAGAAAAATGAGTATATCTATGACAAATTTAGAGTTGAAAAGACTATATGACGAGTGCAATATGCTTTATTTTAATAATGAATTAAATAGTAATATTGAAGTTGTATGGTCTAATAGAATGACACGCACAGCAGGTACATATAAGAGGAAAATGGATAGGAAGTTACACGCTGTATTATTTGAAAAGATAACTTTGTCAGAACCATATCATAAAAAGTATCCAGAGGAGATAAGAGCAACCTTAGTGCATGAAATGATTCATGCAAAGTATCCGAAAGATTGTCATGGAAGCAGTTTTAAGGCAGAGATGGAACGCTTGAATAGAGAGTTTAATTTAGGTATTACAGTATATTCAAGTGGTCCTGCTGTGATAAATTATCATTATATTTGTAAAGAATGTGGAACTATTTTTGAGCGAACAAATGCTATAAGTAATTATCATTTATACAAATGTAATTGTGGTGGTAAGCTAATTGAAAAGAGGGTTAGTGAGAAATGAGAAAAAATAGAATTTTTATTTTAATAGCAGTATTATTAGTTTTAATGAGTGTGGTAGTGTATGCTGCACCTGAAACTGAGGTAGTAATAACTTCAGAACAAAAGGTATTAAATCTTGAATATAAAGAAGGAAAATCTGAAGATACAAGTAATGTAGGAAAAGAAGGTTTATATTCAGGTGATGTCCTTTTGTATGAAAAGGATAGTGTAGAAATGCAGACTTTGTTGAATAATATAAAAATTTCAGCAAAGGAAGATGCCGTAAAAGGGTTATCAAAGATTGTAGAAACAATACCAACAAGAGATAATGTGGAGTTGTCCCAATGGGGTTTATTTTTATCAAAATACACAGATAAGGAAATAACTGAATTTCCTGTTGGTGATATAACATTTACATTAGGTATGGAAACATTTAATATTAAAGCTTCTAAATCAGCAAAGACTTGGATAAAAGAAACTGTATTACCAGTTATTTATGAGGGTATAGTAAGTGAAAATTTGAATTACCCTGCAGCTATGTATAAGTTAAATATTGAACCAGGTCATAAATTGAAAGATTTATCAGTAGATATAACTAATAAACAGAGTGCAGTAGAATTATATAGGGTATATCCTTTTACTGGAAACAGTAAAAATGAGCCAGAGAATTATATAATTTATAATACAGGAACTTATTATGGATTAGCATTAGATAAAGATTATGTAGAAGTTTTAAGAGGTTATCATAATGAGTCAAAGTATCTGGTAAGTGTTCCAGCAGATGTACCAGCTTGTGTAAATGTATTAGCTTATATAACTTTGCCTAAAAATTTATCTGATTTGACTATGACTGATAAATCTTTACAGGATATGTCAATTTATAATGGTTTGGCAGTAAATTTATTAAATAAAGAATTAATAGATACTTATAATTTAAGTACAGATGCAGTTACTTTATTGTATAAGGACTATTCTATTAAAGAAGAGGAATTGATTTTAGTACCTTTAACAGATAGTATTGTAGTAGTACAACCAGTATTTGTAGAGTATTTTAATAAGTGGGGTAAAGACTTAAATACAGCACACTATATAGATTTTACAGATTTCTTTATGGGTAAGGGGGATGAAGTCAGACTTACAGATATGTCTAATGGTAATAGTTTTTATGAACCTATTACTAATTATGTAGGTGAAAGTGGTCTCGTATCTGTAAAATTAGGTGGTAGATATACTTTTGGTTTATATGTAAGAAATGATAAACTTCCTTATGATAGAATTTTGAAAAGATTATATGGTCCAGAGGGTGCTTCTGTAGTAAAAGAGAAAGAATTAAAAGTGATTACAGACAGTATTGAAAAAGACTTAAAAGCACAAGGAAGAAGTGCTGATTTCAAGGCATATATGAAAGCAGCAGGGGTATCAACTTTTCCTGTAATAGTAATACCTGTATTCATAGTATTTGCAGTAGTTATAGTATTGGTAATAAAGACAACAAAATCTTCTAAAAAGAGAAAAAATGTAGAGGATAATAGTGATTTGTTATTTAATCCTGATGAAGATGTAGTAGATGATTCCGATATAGATGAGGAAGATAGGTAATACAAAATATAAAAGTGTGGTGAGCTATATGAGAGTAAATAGTAATGGTAATTTAGTATTAGAAGATGCTTATATCTTTGGTAATATGTTGGCTGATAAGTATGGGATACAAATGTATCCTGTACAAAAGCCAAATGTATATAACTTTGTAGGTGAGTTTTATACTATGAGGGGTACGCCTATGAGAATAAGTATTATGGTATATCCTAATAGAACAGATGTTAAAGTAGTTACGGCAACAATGCAGTGTGTATATCAAAAGAGTTATAGTACAGCAGCAGATACCAAAGCATTAAGTAAATCAGTAGGTTTATTTAATTTTATAGAGAAGGCATATAAAACAATGTAAGGAAGTAGGTGATACTTTTGCTAAAAACAAATGAATTTGATAAGGAATTGTTCCCATTAAAATTTATAGATTTGTTGCCTACTATTTGTGATAGATGTGGTTCAGAAACAGAAGTTTCAGAGTCATTGACTTTTTTACAATGTAGTAATAGAAGATGCCCTTCAAAGGTAGAGTATAGAATATTTGCTTTATTTAGAGATATAGGAATAGAAGAAGTAACAATAGAAGATTGTCAAGCTTTTGTAGATAAGTTTAAGGTTGTAAATCCTTATGGTGTTTTCCTATATAACCCCAAAATTGATGGTGAATTTAATTCTAATTATGACATAGAGAAGTCAAATAATCTGTATAAAAAGATAAATCAAAGAAGGGGTATGCTTCTTTGGGAATTTGTTAAGATAGGAAACTTCATGTACTTAAAAGATAGTGCAGAACGCTTATTTGGTAAATATGATGATATAAATACTTTTTATAATGATATGGAAACAGGTGGAATACAATTTATTCAGAATTTACTTTTAGAAGGTGAGAATGTCCAATACACTAATGGGGAAGTTTTGATAAAAGCAGTAACCTTGTATGATACATTATTATTTTTTAAGGAAGACATCTTAAAAGGGTTAAAAGGGGTAGTTTTATTAAAGCCTAAAAATACAATAGGGATTGTGTTTGCAAGTGATGTGTCAGGGTATTCTGTAAATTATGATTTTATAATGGAACTGAATAAGCAGTATAAAAATGAGATTTATTTTTATAGTACGAAACTACTGAAAAATAGTAAATTAAGGGTTATATATTGGGAAGATTCTAAAAATGAGAAAGTTACTTCACAAATAGAAAAAGTGTTATTACAACACCCACATATAAAAATAGTTAATGGTAATACAATTCATGATTGTATAAAAGGGGCATTGAGTAATGAGTGACGAGTTAAACAAAAATGAAAATGATGTAAAAGATAAAGAAGTATTAGATAAAGCAAGATTTACTAAGAAGTCTTTATTAGGGTACGCTTTTTATGTGATTATAATTATTTGCAGTTTAATTTTAAGGCAATATAATGTAGGTGCAGAAATAGTGTTGGGTGATTTTGGTGATATAACAAAAGCAATATTTTTTGTATTGGCTGTTACCTCATTGAAATGGGCTCCAATTTTAAGTGTCGTAGGTATGCTATTACATTATAAAAGAGACAGAGTTAAAGATATTTCTTTTTTATATATGGTAATGGTGTCTATTGTGTTTATTATTTCCTTGATTATCTTAATTATAAAATAGATGAACCAACAGTAAAGATAAAAATAAGGGACTTAATAGCGTCATTTATGCATATATGACGACATATTGAAGGTAAAAAAGTAGTCTATTGCCAATATAGGTGATTTTAAAGATTACTTTTTTAATTTAGTGTTAGGTGGTGAAATATAGGTGCTTACAGGAAATAAGAAAAGAATGGTTAAGGAAGTATTAAGTTATTATGTGGATACAACAGGTGTATCAGAGGATATGTTTATCTTGTCAGTACAGAAAAGTCGAAATAAGAATCCACAAGACCTAAACTATAAAGAATGGTTGGCATTAGAGAGTTTTGATTTGCTTAAATCACAGGGAATAACACTTGCTGATTGTTTAGAGTTTAAGACTATTTCTAAACAATTAAAAAAGACAAAGAATGGTATTTATGTAAGTGATTTATGGAAGTCTGAAATAGCTAAAGAAATAGAGTCTGAAATAACAAATGGTACAATTTTAGTAGAGGTTAGTGATTTTATTAATAGTGAGTTTGATTTTTTAAGTTCAGATATTGATTATGTGAAATTAGAAAACAAGGGTAAGAAGATAAATTTATTAAATACCTTTGATTTTGATATTGAGAACCGATTTTTATTAAACTCATTACCAGCGAAGTTAAGAAATGCAATACTTGAAAATAAGGATATTTTTATAAATATAAATCCTTATTTAGAAGATAACTCTGACTTAAATTCTTTAATTGAAGAAATGAAAATGTATGGCTATAATAAAAAGCATTTATCTTCAATAGTTTATAAGTGTTTATTCAGATTGATAAGACTTCAAGATGAATACAATTTAACTCACTTAAAGATAGGGTTTTATGGTCCTACTTCATTCTTTATAGACGAGAAGTACAAAGATTTTTATAGCTATTTTAGAAAACATTTTGACTTTAATAGGGGTATTTGTTTTGACCCAAAAGCTATAGGTGTAAAATCAAAAGAGGAGTTTTTAGGATATACAATATGGGAAACCAAGAGATTTATTAGGGGTAGAAGTGTTGTATTAACAGAAAAAGTGCAGCATACTGAGGATACTATACTGCGGAGAGAAAAAAGGTTAATGAGAGGTAAAGGTGTTAGTTTATATGAGTGGTGCAATAGAGGTACTAAAAAATCTTCTGATGAAGATGTAGAAGTTCCTGTACTAATGAATATAAATACATTTTCTGAAACCAAAGTAAAAAGAAATTCTTCAGTATTAGGCTATATGTTAGCAAGTCAAAATATGTTGCGAATGTTGAAAAAAGTAGGTATTACGAATTTACCTATGGGTGAATATTTAGAAATTACTGAGGATAACTTTTGGCAATGTGTAGCGTCTTATGCTGCAAGAACTTGTTTAGAAGAAAAAGTAGGGTTAGATGCAATAATGCTTGTAAGTCCAGATATGAGTATAGATGGTTATACAAATTGGTTAGCTGACGCTTTAATACTAATGTTGTTTAATAGTTCTTCAATGGTAATTAGTTATAGGAATCAAGGGTTAAGGGTAGATAATAGGCTATTTCCTTTATCTAAAAATGATATAAGAAAGTTTATTATAGATGAAACTATATTAAAAGACCTTGAGGAAAGAGAATCAATCAATGATTTTATACTTGAAAAGTTGAAAGAAGTAGAGCAAGATTTAAGTGTAGAAGCAATGGAACTGTATATATTTGGTAAAAACAAGTTAAAAGAGAGCTTAAAGGGTTTAGAGAGAGCGAAAGTAGGATATAGAAATAATTTATCAGCTTGGGATGCAAGCTTGTATCAGGTAAGGGGTATGAGGACTATTTTTACTTCCAAGGAAGAGGAAAATTATTTATATCTGTTAAATAAGCTAAAAGATAAATTATATGATGGTATATACACATATGGATTTATTACAGGTCAACAAGATTAGTAAAAGGGTAAATAGGAGGAAATTTATATGCAAATGAGATTACCAGAAACTTATATTGACGCAAAGCGAGCCATAGAGGAAAGTTTAGAGGGGAATAAACTTATCATAGGTAAATATGGTTCCTTATTGGCTAATTTGTGTGATGTTATACATTATCATGTACAAGATGTAGAGAATAAAGAGGGTTTAGGAAATCTTACTTTATTATTGACATATAAAGTAAGAATTATCAATAAATATAATAAGTTTGAGGAAGTAAAGAAATCTCAAACATTAAAAGTATTAACTACAAAGGGTGATAAAATATGGCCCTATAGTATTGTTATTAAGGTTTGGGAAGGTAATTACCCATCAGGTGTAGCAGTAAATGAAGAAACAGGTCAAATTTATCTTCTCAATTTGAGAATGAGTGGTTTGGAATTAGTATCTTTTAGTACATTTACAGAAGAAGAACTTGCAGCTTTTAAAGAGGACTTAAATGAAATAGCACCTTATAGAATAACTCTTAACGAGGATGCTATGTTTGATTATATAGCAGGTTTAGAGGGTAATAGACATTTGAAAGAAACACTAAGTATTGAATTTGATTGTGGGGTAAAAATCCGTAAGAAAGCGGAAGAATCAGTTGGTGTTTAATTATGTTAGAGATTATAAATAAGCTGACCCATGACACTTGTAATATAATAATCTATACTAATAGTCCTATACTTCAAGTAGTTATAAAAGACACCCTTAAAGCAGTATTTAACATAGATAGAAACCACACGAAATCAGTATCTACCACTAAAGACTTTAAGGAAGCAAAAGATGAAACAATGATACCTCCTTTTGGTGGTGGTATTTGGATGTTAGATGTAAATACTGAGAAAATACAAGTAAAAGATATAAAGAAACAGTTGGGTCTTGTAAGTAATTCAAGTGTAACTGTTTATTGGACTGAAAGTTACGCTATTTATAAAAAGCTGATAGACCTTGAAGAAGTTAAAAAACAAGGTATCTTTTGTAGGTCATTCTACTTTGGTAAGTTAGAACCACAAGACGTAGATTATCTACATACAAGAATAGTTCCAGAGGATAGAAAATTGTCAAAAGAACTTTTATTGTATGTAAAGAAGAATTATACTTATGACGTTCAAAATGTATGTAACCTCTTTATGAAAATAAAAGCAGGTGAAGTAGTAAAAACAAATAAAGACATTATTTCTTTAATAGGTATTGGTGGTAATACCATAGAGAGTTTTGTTATGAAATTATTGACTACCAATCCTAAAACAGAGCAAGGTGTAAAGAAGTCATTTAAGAATATATTGCGTTTAATGGCAGATTTAAGTTATAGTTATACATATGCAGAGATAAAGAGATTTGCACTTTACACTATTGATGGAATTATAGACATGAAGCAACTTCAAATAATGGGGTTGTATAGTAAGGTCCGAAAAGAATTACCTGAAAACTTCCCTGAGAAATCAGAGAAGAGATTAAAAAGACTGAGAAGATTTGAGAGTTCAATACTTGAAGATATAAATTTAGCAAGAGTATTGAATTTGAAAGTAAGTTTAACTGCTTTTGACGGGTTTGATTATCAAATAGCTTTAATTCAGGGTATTCTGACTTTTTTATCAGCAATAAAACAGTCTAATGAATTACATCCTGACTCTAAGGAGATAAAAGTGAAATACAGAAGAAGGGGTAAATAATGGATTTAAAAAGTTTTAGTGATAAAGGTAAGGCTTGTGCAACCTTAATTGCTAATAAGACAAAAAAAATTCTTTATGTATTTCTGTAAATAACTGAAACACAAGGACTTTAGATAAGAAATAGAAATATTTTTTAAGAATTTGTATAACTGTTGCGTATCAATAGTTTAAGCAAATTCTTAAAAATCAAAGTAAAAAATTGAATTTTTTACGTAGGTTAAAATGCTTAAAGGGGAAGTTACATGAGTGTATTAGAGAAATCAGAATATGTCAATAAATTATTTTGTGAAGATAATTTAGTTTTATTACATAATTTACCTTCTGAAAGTATTGATGTGATATACTGTGATATATTATATAATACAGGTAAGAAGTTTGCAGATTATTCAGATAATTTAGGAACACCACAAGAGGCTATATCTTGGTATGAACCCAGAATAAAAGAGATGCATCGGGTTTTGAATAAAACGGGTTTATTATATATTCATTGTGATTACAACCTTGTACATTATATGAAAGTTCTTTTAGATACAATTTTTGGGATATCAAATTTCAGAAATGAGATTATATGGTGGTATAATTCAGCACCTCGCAAGAAAAAAGACTTTGGTAAAAGACATGATACAATATTGAGGTATAGTAAAAGTAATGCTTATTATTTCAATGATAACTCTGAATACATAAGACAATCTTATTCACCAACAGCACCGAGAGGATATGCAAAAGAGAAATATTATGACCCAAGAGGAAAAGTTATGGATGATGTGTGGAAAATAAATATGTTAGGTCAGAATGATAAGACAGAGCGTACAGGGTATTCTACACAGAAACCAAAGGAACTTTTATATAAGATATTGGATAGTAGCACTCCAGTAGGTGGTATAGTAGCAGATTTCTTTTTAGGTAGTGGGACAACTTGTGTAGTGGCAAAAGAATTAGGTTTTGATTACTTAGGCTGTGATATTAATGAGAAGTCAATTATAATAACTACTGATAGGTTGGAGAAAACGGGTAGAATAAAGAGAGAAGGTAAATAGATGCATATACAAGTGAAACGAATAAATGATAAGGTAATACAATATCTCAATAAGGGTGTTATTGTTTTAGATACGGAAACGACAGGTTTTTCTAAAACAAATGATAGAATTATAGAGTTTGCAGGAGTCAAGTACATAGATGGTAAATTAGCTGATAGTGTAAGTATAATGATGAACCCTTGTAGAAGTATTCATCCGTCAGCAACAAAGACACACGGAATAACTAATGAAATGGTAAGGGATTTACCAACAGAAAAAGAATATTTATCAAGAATAGCCAAGTTTTTAGAAGGTCAGTATTACATAGTAGGTCATAATGTAAGGTTTGATTTAGATTTTTTAGACGCTATGTTTAATAGGTATGGTAAATCTTTTAGTTGTTCTTACATAGATACTTTACAATTATCAAGAGAAATGTATCCAGGTATAGGTCATAAGTTATCGGAAATGGCAGATTATTTTGGTATAAAAAGTAATGGCTATCATAGAGCATTAAATGATGTTGAAGTTACTTTGCAATTATTATTGAAGTTAATCGAAAATTATAAGTAAAGGAGAGTTATTATGAAATCGAAAAGTGTAATATTGTTAATTGTCTTTTGTTTAATGATTAGTTTAGTAGGTTGTAGTAAGAATCAGCCTTCTACAAGTGGGGTACCCTCTACTGAACCTTTAGTAACAGATACAGCTAATAATGAAACTACTAAACCTAATAATGAAAATAATGGGGGTTTAGAAACAGTAGTTTCAGGTAAGGAGATAACTGTTTCGATAAATAAATTTTTGGAATATATAAATCCAGAAACATTTGATGAAAAAGTGTATATTAGTGAGCATGAAGGTGTTGTATCTGCTAAGATAGACGAAAGTGGTAATTTAGTAGTAGTAATGTTAGAAGAGCAGAGAAATAAGATAGTTGAGTCATTAAAAGGTGGTTTAGAGGCTATATTAGACGGTCTTGTAAATAATGGTGATACACCATATATAAAGAAAGTAGATTTTACTGATAATTACAGAGAATTAAAATTAACAGTAGAAAATGAAGGGTTCTTTAAAAATAGAGAGTTTGTAACGAATTTTGTAATTCATTCAGTAGGTGCATATCAGACTTATTCTGGTTTAGGTTATGATATTACTTTTGTGATAGTAGACTCTGAAACAGGTGAAGTGCTTTTAACAGAGAAGTATCCAGATAAATATGAGGAAGATTGGAAAAAAGCACAGGAAGCTATGGAAAAAGCATTACAAGAAGGTACAGACAAGGAAGGTACAGCAGCAACAACAACAACTGCAACAGAAGAAGAATCAAACACAGGTGAGAGTACAAATGACTAATATAACCTTATTAGTTATATCTGATACTCATAGGAGGAAGAACTTCAAAATGAATTTGGTAGCTTGATATTGCAGTATGTTAAAGAGGCAAGTGAGTCTGATAAATCATTACCCTGGGAAGAAAGAAAAGAGAAAAGCATATTAAAGTTACATAATATATCAAAACAAGGACTTTTAGTAGTGTTGGCAGATAAGACACATAATTTAAGTAGTGTTTTAATGGACTTAAAGAATAGTGGTAATAGTAGTGATTATTGGAATAGATTTAATAGAGGCTATGAGCAACAAAAATGGTATTATAGTGAATTATATAAAGTATTTAACATGACTTTCACAAGAAGTCTCCCGCCTCTTTAGGTGGGAGATGAATTGTGACTCTTACAAAGATTGACATAACCTACCATTGTATGTTATANTATAATCAGTAGTAAAGCTTATAAGGTAGGTGAAAATATGAAATTAGATTTACATCATCTATTATAGTGAAGGAGGTGAAATATATAGTAATAATAGAAACAAAGCTAAACTTAAATTAGCGAAGCTACACGAAAAGATTTCAAACCAAAGAAAAGATTTTCTGCATAAGTTATCTTCTAAACTAATAAACGAAAACCAAGTTATAGTTTTAGAGGATTTGAAAGTAAAGAATATGCAGAAAAATCATAAACTTGCAAAAAGTATATCTGAGGTATCATGATGCAAGTAAAAATCTACTAAAGCTGGCTATATAGTTGGTATTTCGAGGTCGGAACGACCTTTAGAGCTTGGGTAATCTGGCAACGGTAGTTGCCTTGACCAAGAAGCCATTCGCTTCTATAAGCGGTGGTAGTTCACTTGATAATATTATAAATGATAAGGAAAAAAATAAATACATACAAGATTTAAAAGAAACCTTATCTAAGACAACAGACGCAGAACTACAAAAGATTTCTGCTACATTATAAGGAGTGATTTTTTTTGGATTCCAGTATACCTCGATTTATGCTGGTGGGAATTTTACTAATGTTATCAGCAATCTTCTCATCAGCAGAAACATCATTAACAACAGCAAATAGGATTAAACTAAAAACAATGGCTGAC
>JGI24709J26583_10003135_pt1 | contig 13192 bp, 8 predicted proteins | sample BioPla2DNA1_FD_26583 | JGI IMG/M metagenome (IMG submission 26583) | reverse complement strand
CATGCAGTTGTAAAGTTCGGTAACACCGCGTCCAGTTTTTCCAACAACGCCGGCTGAGTGAGACTCGTCAATCATTACCATTGCATCGTATTTTTTTGCAAGCTCGAGGATTTTGTCCATTGGAGCTACGTTTCCGTCCATTGAGAAAACACCGTCCGTAACGATAAGTCTAAATCTCTGAGCCTGAGCCTCTTTTAACTGGGCTTCAAGGTCAGCCATATCTGCGTTTTTATATCTGTATCGTTGAGCTTTACAGAGTCTAACACCATCGATGATTGAAGCGTGGTTTAATGAGTCGCTGATAATAGCATCTTCCTGGGTTAAAAGTGGTTCAAAAGCACCGCCGTTAGCGTCGAAACAGGCTGCATAAAGAATTGTGTCTTCTGTCTTGAAAAAATCAGCAATTTTCTTCTCTAAGCTTTTGTGTAAGTCGCCGGTACCACAAATAAAACGTACCGATGACATTCCGTAACCGTGTGTGTCTAACGCTTTTTTAGCTGCTTCAATCAATTTTGGATTATTGGAAAGTCCAAGATAGTTATTAGCGCAAAAGTTAAGCACCTCTTTACCTGTGCTGACTTTAATTTCAGCTCCTTGTGGAGAGACAATTATTCTTTCATGTTTATATAATCCTGCCTCTTCAATTGATTTTAACTCGTTTTGTAGATGTTTTTGAAATTTGTCGTACATATTATTATAATTTTAGTTTGCTTTTTCCCCAAAATTAACCTTTTATATTGTAAATTTTGTTATTTGGTCGGTATTTTTATTCAAATTTCCCAATTGTCAAAAACATTCATATTATATTTTATCTGATTTTTAATCAATTTGATATTGAATAAGCTTAGTAATCAGTAGATTATTGCAACAAAGTGAATTAATCAGTAGTTTTGTAATTGTAGATAATTGTTGTACGTATGTCAAAAATAATCTTTTCAAAGCTATTTTAAGTACTGCATAATGTTTAACTTAGCGAAAAATTATTATTTAAGTGAAAAAAATAACTACCATTTTTCTGTTTATATTCTCTGTATCCGTTGCTTTCGTGAACGCTCAGACTAGTTTTAAATCATTGATGCAGACCGGTCAGAGTCTATATTCCAATCAAAAGTATCAACAAGCCCTTGCTTGTTTTCGCTCTGCAGATTCAATAACCAAAAACGACCTAAATCCCTCTTATTGGATTGGAAAAACTTACTTAGAGATTAAAGGTCAGGAACTTAATGCAATACCATATTTTGAAAGAGCACAAAAAATGCGTAATGTGCCTATCGAGGTTCATAGGCATTTGGGAACGCTCTATCATCAAACTTTTGCTTTTGATAAAGCAATAAAACAGTTCTCTACATATTTAAATAAAGCAACCTATGATGATGGATTTGTAAAATATTGCGAAAGAATGATTGAAACCTCGGCTAACGCTAAAAAGATAGCCGGCAATAGAACGCAAAAAAGTATAAAACTTTTACCGCAAACCATTAATAAAGCCTACTCTGAATATTCTCCTCTTATCTCTACAGATATGCAGACTATGATATTTACACGCGTTTCCTACCCTTACGATGTAAATGATATTAATAGCATGAGGAAAAGTTTTATGATATCCCAAAGTGATGGTGGTAATATTTGGACGGAGCCAATAGAGCTAGAACTGCCTGATAATATGGATATTAACCAAGTTGATTTGGCAGGTCTTTCTTTTGATGGATTTACACTATACCTGTCAGTGGGAGAAAAAACATCGTGCAATCTGTATTCATCGCAGATTAAGGATACGAAAATTGTAAATATTGAGAGATTGCCAGATGCTATTAATAGTCGTTTTGGCGAATATGGTATTTCGTTTAGTCATGATGGACAATCATGTATTTTCAGTAGTAGCCGTCCAGGTGGAGTGGGAGGTATAGATCTCTATAGCTCTGAGCTTGGCTCTGATGGGACATGGTCAAATCCAGTTAATCTTGGTCCTACCATTAACACTCCTCATAATGAGGATATGCCATTCTGGCATCCTGATGGGAAAAGATTAATATTTGCTTCAGAAGGACACCAGTCAATAGGTGGATATGATTTGTACACTTCATATTTGAACGAGGATGGCTTTTGGACAACTCCCGTAAGTATTGATTTCGCAAATACTGTATATGAAGACAAGTATTTCAGAATTGACGCAAAAGGTCAGAAAGCATTTTTTGCACAAGCAATAAACTTTTATCCAAGCAGATACAAAATATTTTCGACAGATTTGCAAGAAAATATCCCTCTAACAATGGTTAAGGGATCAATAAAGGCAGGAACACCACCCAAACCTCACAAAGCTAAAATTAAAGTTTATGATAATGAAACAAAGGAGAGGATAAAATATGCATATAGCCCCGATGAGTTTACGGGCAAATATTTAATGATATTCCCTCCCGGAAGAAACTATGATATTTATATTGAAGCCGATGGGTTTTTACCACAATTGATTAGTGTTTTTATCCCTGAACAAAAATATTTTTATGAATTGTATCAAGAGGTTATTCTTGAGTCAATTGAAATTCAAAATCAACGAGTTGGTGAAAACCTGAAAGTTAGAAATACTTTCTACGATATTTATAAAACATATTTGGGCGACAGTTTAATTGTTGATGTCAGTGATGATGATCAAAAAAACTATGATCATTTATTACAATTGATAGGAGATATAATATGTCAAACAGATAGCATTGGATTAGAGAATTTGGACAAAATGGTTTCAACAAAACATCAAAATCAATATTCATCAGATAAGGATTATTCTGCACTATTTGATTTAATTGGAGAAGCCATCGAAAAAACAGATAGTTTGAGCTTGGCACTATTGGATCATAACACGCTTTACGATGAAGTTGTTGTCTCTCCTACATATTACAGGGGAGGCGATCCTTCGAAATCACTCACAGAGCAAATTTACAGAAGTGATACATTATTAACAGTATCACCCGTAAAAACTGATGAACAGAGGATTAAAGTGCCCAAGATTACAGATGAGGGAGACTCAGGGTTAAAATTCCGTAACTCGAAAGAATCGGACAGACGTATCGTTTTCAGAGAGACTATCTATTTTGATCTTAATGATATAGCTATTGCGTCAAAGTTTTATCCGGTAATTAAGTCAGTAGCTGATTTGATGAATAATAACAGTAAATTAGGAGTGGAACTGCACGGTTATACTGATCCCCAAGGAGCAGAATCATATAATCTGCATTTATCTGAAAGACGAGCAAAATCAGTTTTAAAACATATTTCTGGATTAGGTGTTGATAAGTCCAGGGCAATAGTGACACCTCATGGTATTGATTATTCGCCCATTGAACTTAAAGATATTAAAGATGTTTTTGGTTTAAAACGTCGTGTTGAGATTAATGTATTTGAGCTAACAAGCTATGAATAAGTTGCTTAAAACAATATTCATTTTGTTTATGTTGGGAGTTTTACTGCCAACAAAGAGCGATCTTTATTCTCAACAATATACTGAGTACGAGGTAAAAGCGGGATATATTTATAATTTCGTTAAATTTATTACGTGGCCAGAATCGTGTTTTTCAAGTAGTACATCACCGTATGTAATAGGAGTTTACGGTATGGATATGTTTGGAGATATTATCAAGCGTACCATAAGAAACAACACAGTAAATAATAGAGCTTTTGTTGTAAAATATTATAATAAACCTTCTCAGATACAGCAATGTCATATTTTATTTGTTGGGAGAATAACTAGAGGTGAGATGATTGAATTGATAAGAGCGGTCAGAAACAAACCAATATTAACAATTGGAGATGGTTTAGATGGATTTTGTCAAATTGGAGGTATAATAAACTTTACTCCACAATATTCCCGAAACCGATTTGAAATAAACAATACAACGGCAAAAAACAATGAAATAATCATTAGTTCCAAGCTGTTGTCTTTAGCTAAGATAGTTGCTATCAATGAAGTGGAGTTTTAATAATATATCTATAAAAATAAAAGTTGTAGGAGTAATTATTATTATTACTCTAATAGCCTTGGTTTTGGCAGGAGGTATATTTTTTGCCTATGACCGAAAACAGTTTGAACATAAAACATTAAATAACTTACAAATGATGGCGGGTATTATCGGCAACAATAGTACTGCCGCACTTATGTTTAAAGATGTTGCTGCTGCGCATGAAATACTTTTTTCTTTGTCCGCAAACCCAAATATTAGGAGTGCAAGCATATGTTTAGCTTCTGGAGATACTTTAGCTAAATATACCGACAATATTACAAATTATGAAAAACCTCTATTTTTATCTGAGCAAGATAGTTCTGTATTATTAGAAACAGGTTTTTATGTTTGGCGGAATGTCTATTTAGGAGATGAGAAAATTGGCAAGGTCTCTATTTTTGCCGATCTTGAGGAGTATAATGAGCGTATATCGAGTTTTGTTAATATAATTGCTATTATTTTACTTACATCACTGGCAATAGCATTTTTATTAGCAATTAAACTTCAAGAGATTATAACAAAGCCTGTTATGAAACTTGCAAAAGTTATGGAAGAGGTTTCCGAAAAACGCGACTTCTCTATAAGGGCACAAGATGATAGAAATGATGAAATAGGTTACCTTAACAAAGGTTTTAATACAATGTTATCGCAAATAGAGGAGCAGAATGTTGCTCTACTATATGCAAAAGAACAAGCGGAGCGTTCGGTTAAAGCAAAAGAGCGTTTTCTAGCCAATATGAGCCACGAAATAAGAACACCCATGAACGGAATACTTGGCATGGGAAGTTTGTTGTCAGAGACGCAGATGTCACAGGTTCAGCGCGGATATCTTGATAATATTATGGTATCGGCAGAGTCATTACTTGTAATTATTAATGATATTTTAGATTTCTCAAAAATTGAAGCGGGTAAGCTTGAATTTGAAAAGAAACCGTTTGATTTGTCAGCTGTTATTGAAAAGAATATATCACAGCAAATTGTAAAAGCTAATGAAAAAAGTTTACAGCTGAAATATAAAATACCTGATAATATTCCAACATTAATTGGCGATGAGCTTCGCCTGTCGCAAATACTTACCAACCTGATAAGCAACGCAATAAAATTTACGGAAAAAGGTTATGTTAATCTTGTAGTCAGGGTAATAGACAGAGTAGAAGATGCAATCTCTCTGCAATTTAGCGTTATCGACACAGGAATTGGAATAAACAAAGAGAAATTAGATGATATATTCCAATCATTTAGCCAAGAATCGAGTAGCACAACAAGAAAGTATGGCGGAACAGGCTTAGGTCTCACGATTTCAAAGCAGTTGGTAGAGTTGCAGGGCGGACAGATGACCGTAAAAAGCCGTAAAGGCTTAGGCTCGGAATTTTCGTTTACCATAACGTACGGAATAACGTACACACCAGTTGATAAAGCATCTGATGTGGTTGAAATAGAGAAGATTGATACTGTAAATCCTATAAGAAGTAAAGTTAAAATTCTATTAGTAGAAGATAATCGTATCAATAGATTGCTTGCAGTTTCCATTTTGCAAAACAGCGGATTTCAGGTTGATTATGCAGAATCGGGCGTTGAGGCAATCGAAAAGTTAGAAAAAAATCATTACCACCTCATTTTGATGGACTTGCATATGCCAGAAATGGATGGATATTCTACGACATGCCATATCAGAAACGAAATGAGTTCGCCAGTAAACACCATCCCGATTATTGCAGTAACAGCAGCTGCAATTAAAGGCGAAAAGGAGAGATGTTTGAGCGAAGGAATGGATGACTACATTTCCAAGCCATATAAGCCAGATGAATTGATATCGAAAATAGACTTTTTAATAGATAAACATTACCCTGACCTATTAAATTACGATCATCTCGACTTTGGCTATTTAAGAGAGGCTACTGGAAATGATAATAACTTGATATGCGATTTTATAGATACTTTCTTAGAGCAAATACCTGAGTATCGCGAAAAGCTCGAAATAGGCTTAGACCAAAACGATTGGAAAAATGTTGCATTGGTTTCGCACAGTTTAAAATCATCATTTGCAATGATGGGAAACCACAATTTGAGATTGGTTATGAAGCAGATTGAAATGTTATCTAAAGAATCTCCAAATGAAGCCGAAATAAGACCTTTATTTAATATTTTTGTCGAATCAATTGGTGATATGATTTCTGAATTAAAGTCCTATAAAAAAAGTGTTTAGACAAATGTTCATATTGAATGTTTTTAAGCATTTATGATATTTTTCTAAACTCTCTTTAACTTTTTAAAATCAATGAAAAACAAAATTAACCTTTTTGCAAGCGTTATAATTATTATAGTTTTTGTTTCGTGTCAAACATCAAAAACATTCTTGGTTGTTAATTATAATGTTGAAAATCTGTTCGATACAATTCAAAGTTCTGGATTAGATGTGGACTTTACTCCACAAGGTAAAAAACAGTACGATACTGAAAAATATAACAACAAGCTACTAAATCTATCAAAAGTGATAGCTTCAATTGATTCGGAGAGATTGCCCGATATTGTTGGGTTGATAGAAGTTGAAAATAGGACGGTTGTTGAAGATTTAGCCAAGCAAGAACTATTAATTAAAAATCAATATGGTATTTCTCACTTCGACAGTCCCGACCCTCGTGGAATTGATGTGGCAATGCTATATAGTAACAGATTTAAACTGATGGAAGAGAGACCTTTACCTGTATATACTGATACGCTAAAGAGATACCGAACACGTGATATTTTGTATGTAAAAGGTCTTGTGGCGAAAGACACTTTGTATCTGTTTGTTAATCATTGGAAAAGCCGCGTGGGTGGAGCAGAAAAAACTGAACGCACAAGAATTATTGCTGCAGAAACTTTGCGCTATTATGTAGATTCGCTTTTAGCAAGAAATTCAAAGTCACAACTTATTATTATGGGCGATTTCAACGACACTCCGGGCGATACAGCTGTTTATCATGTGTTAGGAGCCAAAACAATAGACGCGAATGTGGAACTAATAAACATAATGTATCCGTTGTACGAAGAGAACAAGGGAACATATTTCTTTAGAAGCGAGTTTAGTATGCTTGATAATATCGTGATATCTAAATCATTGGTAAATAAAAAGAGAGGATTACGAACTGACGGAAAAGGCTTTATTTTCTCGCCCGAATGGATTTGCTACGAAACAAAAAAGGGAGAACTTGCCCCTTCAAGAACATATAGCGGAGAAAAATATTATAACGGCTACAGCGATCACTTTCCGATATACTTTTATCTAAAGAGATGAAATTCAAGGTTGTATCTGACTATAGCCCAGCGGGCGATCAACCGGAAGCCATTCAGCAGTTAGCTCAAAATATAATTGATGGAAATAGGTTTCAGACTCTTCTTGGTGTTACTGGATCGGGAAAAACATTTACAATAGCAAATGTTATCGAAAAAGTGCAACTTCCAACTTTGGTGCTTAGCCACAACAAGACTTTGGCTGCACAACTGTACGCAGAGTTTAAAGAGTTTTTCCCCGAAAATCAAGTTGAATATTTTGTCTCTTATTACGATTATTACCAGCCAGAAGCCTATCTGCCTGTTAGTGACACATATATTGAAAAAGACCTAAGTATAAACGACGAAATTGAGAAATTAAGACTTAGGGCAACATCAGCTCTGTTAAGCGGACGCAACGATGTTATTGTAGTTAGCTCTGTGTCATGTCTTTATGGTATTGGTAACCCCGATGATTTCTACGAGAACACAATAACCATTAAAAAAGGTCAAACAATTGCGCAAAACTTGTTTTTACGAAAATTGGTTGAGTCGCTTTATAGCCGTGACGAAAACATATTTGCTCGTGGGAAGTTTCGTGTTCGTGGCGATACAGTAGAAATATGGGTGGCGTATGGAGAATTTGCGATAAGAGTATCATTTTGGGGAGACGAGATTGATGATATTGCAACCTTTAATCCAATAGACGGAACCACAATCGAAAAACGCTCGGAATTGACAATATTCCCCGCAAATATTTTTGTAACCACGAAAGATAGAATTGATAGAGCTATAAGGCTGATTGAAAAGGACTTGGATATACGTGTTGAGTATTTTAAGAAACAATCAAAACATCTTGAAGCAAAAAGACTTCAAGATAGAGTTACTTTCGACTTAGAAATGATACGCGAACTAGGATACTGCTCAGGCATAGAGAATTACTCTCGATATTTCGATGGCAGGAGCGAAGGTTCCAGACCTTTCTGTCTGTTGGACTATTTCCCGAAAAACTTTTTAACTGTTATTGATGAGTCGCATGTTACCTTGCCTCAGATTAGGGCAATGCATGGTGGCGACAACAGTCGTAAGACAACATTGGTTGAATATGGATTTAGGCTACCAGCCGCGATCGATAACAGACCTTTAAAATTTGAGGAGTTCGAGTCGCTTACCAATAACGTAATATATGTCAGTGCCACACCAGCTGAATATGAATTAGAACGCTCAGAAGGCGTTGTAGTTGAGCAAGTTGTGAGACCGACAGGCTTGTTAGACCCAGTTATTGAGGTTAGACCAGCACTAAATCAGGTTGACGATTTGTTAAAAGAGATTAGGCTTTGTGTTGATAAAAAAGAGAGAGTTTTAGTTACTACACTTACCAAAAGAATGGCTGAGGAGCTACATAAATATCTCGAAAAGTTAAATGTTAACTCAAAATATATTCACTCAGAGGTAGAAACGCTCGACCGTGTTGAAATTCTAATGCAACTCCGTGAAGGTACAATTGATGTCTTGGTAGGAGTAAACCTTCTGCGAGAAGGGCTTGATTTACCCGAAGTGAGCTTGGTTGCAATATTAGATGCAGATAAAGAAGGATTTTTACGTTCAGAACGCTCTTTAACACAGACAGCAGGAAGAGCAGCTAGAAATTTAAACGGTAAAGTTATAATGTACGCCGACAAAATAACCAACTCAATGCAGCTCACTATTGATGAGACCAATCGCCGAAGGTCAAAACAGATAGAGTTTAATAAAAAGCACAATATCACTCCCAAACAGATTGTAAAAAAACAGTCGGAGGTATTGACAGAAATATTGCCAGCTAACAAACCAAAAGTGTATAAGCCACACGATACCGAATCTAAATCAGTTGCCGAAGAGATTTTTAAATATATGTCTCAAAAAGATTTAGAGTCACTAATGAAAGCAGCCAAGAAAAATATGGAGCAAGCAGCAAAAGATTTAGATTTTTTGAATGCAGCGCGCTATCGCGATGAGATGTTGAGTATTGAGAAATTAATCGAGAAGAGAGATAAGAAATAGTCTTGTTTAATACATAAATTGATATGGCCTTAATTTGAAACTAATTTACTTTGTTTGGTTTTTAATAAAAAGTATTGTACTTTTGTTGTGCGGTGGGTGTACCTTTTTAGGAGCCTGCCGTTCCTTTTTTGTTAAATATGCGGTAATAGTTTTAAAACCTTTTCACATAAAACATTTTGTCATCAGACGGACCGTAAAACTCTTTAATAACAGCTTCTAACATATATCCGCATGCAATATAAAATGCTCGAGTATCGTAATATAACTCCCTTCCGCTGGTTTCGGCAATTAGTAATTTCCCACTGTTTTTTACCACTTCAGACTCAACAAAATTTAAAATTTTTTTACCAATACCGCACCCTTTAAGCGATTTACCAGTTACTATCCAATATAAATCCCAAGAATGGAATGAGCCTGGAACTTTGCCGTATGTTGCAAATCCAACAGTTTTATTGTCAACTTCGGCAATTACCCATAAATACCCACATATTGGGTTGTTATATGTTTCATTTGCAATTTCTTCAACAATTTCAACCTCTTCATCGTAAAAGTATTCACTTAGCTTAGTTATTTCTGGTAATGTGATAAGATCTTCTTTATTGATATTTGTGCGTAGTTTTATATTGCTGATATCCATGTTGTTACAATGACTTACGTTAGTTTTAGTTATTCAAATCATTAATTATCCGTTCAATAGCCTCTGTTTCTGTAATTCCACTCTCTTTTAATGCAGCCACAAAGCCACTGTCGGGGCTTATGCAGGGGTTTGCGTTAATCTCAAGAACATAAGGGTTTTCGTGCTCGTCTAAGCGAATGTCAACACGAGCATAACCCTTAAGTTTAAACAGTTTCCAACAGTCTGTACAAACTTTATTTAGCTTATCATGAAGGGTTTGGCCAATAGAAGGGAACTCTCTAACCGTGTTTTTGTATTCAAAACTCTCTTCCGCCCACTTTGCTGAGTATCCAACAATTTTCGGTTTATCGCCAGAATAATTTTTAAAAACAATTTCAGCAGGTTTTAGCACTTGTGGCTCTTTAGACAACTGTGCTAATATGCTGATATTGAACTCTCTCCCGTCAATATATTGTTCCACAAAAAAGTATCTGAAATCAATATCTATTATTCTATCAATCAGTTCTTTGCCATACACAACGCAATCCTCGTCAAGAAACAGCGAGCCATCTTCCCAGATAGGCTTTATTATATATCTTTTATTTATATCTATTGCGTTGATATTCTGAGGTGAAATTGTCTGAGGCGTAAGAATACTGCTATGTTCTAACAGAATTTTTGTTACAGGCTTATTGGTCGTCAAAAATATCGCTTCATAAGATGAGCCTGAATATGGAATTTTTAGGACATCAACTAATGCAGGTCCAAAAGTGATTAACTCTCCGTGATTGTCAATACTTTCAGCAAGATTAAAAACAGCATCGTAATCTCCGTCAATAAGTTCATTTTTAGTGCTTTGCATATCCAAAGTTATCTGTATATGCTTAACTGTGTGTCCAAGTTTTATAAGATTATTTTCAACTAACTCAACCTGATCTAAAACATCACTCTCATCATCGGCGGCATTTTCGCTGACTTTGTTATATAAAATTGCTATTTTCATTTTTGTGTGTTGCGATTTTTGACTGATTTTCCGATAGTAGAATAGTAATCAAACAACACATGTTTATTATTTACAACTCTTTCCGAAGCCGATGCTATTATTAGCCTGATTAGTTCTGTATAGTCAAGTCCATTCATTCTTGATAGTATTGGCAAATCGCTGTGTATGGGATTAATTCCTGCTAATGGATTGATTTCTAAAAATGTTGGAACTCCAACTTTATTAAGTTTAATATCAACTCGTCCAGCATCGCGGCAGTTTAGTAGTCGGTAGGTTTTTAAAGCAAGCTCGTGTAAGGCTTTTGAGAGAGGACCCGAACATGGTTTGTATATAACCCTGTTTTCATAATCGTTTTTAGTTTCAAGGTTGTAAATCTTGTTACTTTTTGGATCTGTGAAAATAATTTCGATATTACCGATAACTTTGGCGTTTTTCCCTGTACCCACAATACCAACAGTAAATTCCCTACCAGGTAAGTATTCCTCAATCAGCACTCTCTGACCATATATTGTAAGCAATTTTTCAACGTCAGCTTTTAGTTCACGAAAATTATTCACGATAGGCGCTTCATCGATGCCCTTACCGCTGCCCTCTGCAACAGGTTTAACAAATAACGGATAATTGAAATTAGGCTTCTTCAACTCATCCATAGAATCGATTACCCAGAAAGCTCCCGTGCTAATACCTTGATCTCTTAAAAATCTTTTTGTTGCAGATTTTTCAAGTGTAAGTGCCATCGTTAATGAATCGGAGAAGGTAAATGGAATTTCGAACGCTTCCAATAGAGCAGGAATTTGTGCTTCACGTCCGCGACCAAACATGCCCTCTGCGATGTTAAATACTAAATCCCAGCGCTTCCTTTTTGCTAATGCTATTGTAAGTTCATGAATATTGCCAATGCGTTCGGTTTTGTGTCCCAATAAGTTTAGTGTGTTTTCAATGGCTGAAATTGTCTCCTCTGAATCAAATTCAGCAACCTGGTCCGGCAGGTAACCTTGTGACAGGTATAATGACTTTAAGTCGTAAGTTAATCCAATAAACATTTGCATAGATGAGTTTAAAGTTATTTTATTGTAGTTTTACTATTTAAACACTCTTGTTTTGTAAACTCTTTTTACGACAATCGTAAATGCAAATGATTATGTACCAGATATATGTGGTAAGAGTGTTAAACGATAAAAATACAATACAAATGTATGATTTAATATTATATATAACAATCAAATTTTGTTTTATTAAGAAAAAATCAAATTAATTTTTTTAGCCTCAATCGACGATTTTTATCTACCTTTGCAAAACAGCGTAAATGCCTATTTTTGTGGAATTTTATTAAGTAACTATTTTCAATTTTGGGTTTAAAAATTAAAGACAAAAACTATATAATTATCTCTGTATTAGGTATAATTATATTTTCGTTATTTTTAGGTCAGGTTAATCTGTTTGACTGGGACGAAATTAATTTTGCAGAGTCAGCCAGAGAGATGTTGGTAACAGGCGACTTTCTGACAGTCCAAATTAATTTCGAGCCGTTTTGGGAAAAACCTCCACTATTTATATGGATGCAAGCAATATCAATGTGGATATTTGGTGTCAATGAATTTGCAGCACGTTTCCCAAATGCAATATGTGGTGTCGTTACACTATTAGTTCTTTACAGAATGGGTAAAGAGTTGAATAACAAAACTTTTGGACTTATATGGGTTCTAAGTTATGCATGCTCGTTTCTGCCATTTTTCTATTTTAAATCAGGAATAATTGATCCGTGGTTCAACTTGTTTATTTTCTTAGGTATCTATCATGCGGCAAAATACACAGATAAGGATTATACAGGAAGAAGAACACGTCGAGCAATCCTATCGGGTTTTTTTATTGGTTTGGGAACTCTTACAAAAGGTCCAGTCGCAATTTTGATTTTTGCTTTGGTTGGAACTATATTGTTGATAATTAGGAAATTTGCTATTAAATTCAAAGTTAAAGATATATTACTTTTTGTAGGTGTTTTAATATTTACAGGTGGTTTTTGGTTTATCCTACAGATATTATCAGGAAATTACCATATAATAGCTGATTTTATAGAGTATCAAATCAGACTTTTTAAAACGCAGGATGCCGGACATGGAGGCTTTTTATTATACCATTTTGTGGTAGTGTTTTTGGGTGTTTTTCCCGCATCAATTTTTGCTTTATCGGGATTACGTAGTTCAAAATCGACAACAAATTACGAGAAACATATTCGTCAGGTAATGATAATTCTATTGTTTACGGTTTTGATTCTATTTACCATTG
>JGI24709J26583_10003129_pt1 | contig 13206 bp, 15 predicted proteins | sample BioPla2DNA1_FD_26583 | JGI IMG/M metagenome (IMG submission 26583) | reverse complement strand
TAGAGCCTCATATCTATTCATTCTAATATAATACTAACTTATAGAGTACCAAAGGTGGTGCAATATCCGTGTCAGTAACCCCGTCCCTCTGTCACACCTACAGACCCATCTGCTTTGCTACTTCATCAGCAAAGTCCTCTGATTTTTTCTCAAGTCCTTCACCAGTTTCGAAGCGAACAAAGCTTTTAATAGCTACAGGTGCACCTACTTCTTTGGATACATTAGCAAGGTACTGCTCTACGGATATATCTCCATCCTTTACATATACCTGATTTAATAAGCAGATCTCCTTTAACTCCTTCTTAAAGCGACCTTCTAACATCTTCTCGATGATGTTCTCAGGTTTCTTAGAATTGCTTTCATCATTCATAATCTGCGCTTTGATGATTTCCTTCTCGTGTGCTATGAATTCAGCAGGAATATCAGCCTCGCTAATATACTTAGGAGACATAGCTGCGATCTGCATTGCGATATTCTTAGCAGCTTCCTTGGTAGCATCATTATTAACAGTAGTATCCATCTCTATAAGGATACCAATTCTTCCACCTCCATGGATATATGATTCAACAAATCCATCAGTAGAAACTACCTTCTCGAATCTTCTAATATTCATATTCTCACCGATAATAGAAATCATAGAAGATAATTGTTCCTTAACTGTTAATGCTGTATCAAGTGCCCATGGCTCTTCTAAAAATGCATCTAGGTTAGCTGCATTAGAACTAGCTACTTGCTTTACAACATCTGCAACATACCCTCTAAACTTATCGTTTTTAGCAACAAAGTCTGTCTCACTATTAACTTCAACAATTGCAGCCACTTTGCCATCTTCAGAAATAAATGTATCTACCATACCCTCTGCAGCAATTCTTCCAGATTTTTTCTCAGCTGCAGCAAGTCCTTTTTCTCTTAAAAACTCAACTGCTTTGTCCATATCGCCTTCAGTAGTATTAAGTGCTTTCTTACAATCCATCATACCAGCGCCAGTTAGTTCTCTTAATTCTTTTACCATTCCAGCAGTAATATTCATTAAAATTACCTCCAATTAAAATATAGTTGTTTTAAAAATGCTTCAACCATAATTGGCTGAAGCATTCACGTATTATTCGGTAACCGCTTCTTCCATCTCAGCATCTCTGGATGCTTCTTCAGCTTCATCAGAATTTGCTAAACTCATTCCTTGATTTGCTTCGATAACCGCGTCTGCCATCTTTGATACTATAAGTTTTACGGCTCTGATTGCATCATCATTACCAGGAATTACATAGTCAAGCTCTTCAGGATCACAGTTAGTATCTGCAATACCAACTAGAGGGATACCAAGATTGTGAGCTTCTTGAATACAAATTCTTTCCTTCTTAGGGTCTACTACGAAGATAATATCAGGGATTCCCTTCATGTTTTTAATTCCACCAAGGTTCTTCTCAAGCTTATCCCATTCTTGCTTTAACTGAGTTACTTCTTTCTTAGGAAGTACATCGAATGTACCATCCTCTGACATTCTTTCAATTTCTCTTAATCTATATATTCTACTCTTGATGGTTTTAAAGTTTGTTAACATACCACCTAACCATCTCTCATTAACATAGAACATTCCACAACGCTCTGCTTCTAACTTAATAGCATCTTGAGCTTGCTTTTTAGTACCTACGAATAAAACACTACCACCTTCAGCTACTACATTCTTAATAGCAGCATAAGCTTCGTCTACTTTACCTACAGACTTCTGTAAGTCGATAATATAGATACCATTTCTTTCTGTGTAGATGTACTCCGCCATCTTAGGGTTCCATCTTCTTGTTTGGTGTCCGAAATGTACACCAGCTTCCAATAACTGTTTCATTGAAATTACGCTCATTGTTTTTCCTCCATTTGGTTATTTACTTCCGCATATATCACATTCTTATCAGACCATTATATGGCACCCTGCCTAGAATCAATATGCGTGTATTTTGACTATGCGATTATAACACATAGCTTAGGTTCTTGCAAGCTTTTATTTTACAATCACATCAATTATCTCATCATAGGTGGCTCCTATACTAATATTAAAGCTACCGTATGAGATTACTGTTGATTTACCTTTTGAAATAATATATCTGTTAAATGCATATGCACTATCAATCAAACCAGCTTCATATAAAACTCGTGAAACATCATCAGATGACATGCCTTTGGTTATTGTTATCAGAACCTCTTTAGAAACATCCTCACTATCTTCTACTGGAAGCTCAGCTGCAGGCTCCTCTGTAGGTTCTGGTGCAGGCTCTGGTGTTGGCTCCGGAGTGGGTTCTATTGTTGGTTCAGGTGTAGGTTCTGATGTAGGCTCTGGTGTTGGATCCGGTGTGGGTTCTATTGTTGGTTCAGGTGTAGGATCCTTATCAGCTAGGATATCCTCTAGAACCTTGTCCAGAGAGCCTTCATCGGAATTATCCCTTTGATCCTTCCATACCATTCCTAGCTCAGCTGCCTTTTCCTTAATCTCTTCATCAGTTAATCCTTTATTGTAACCACTTAGTACAAAGATTATGGTGGTAAGAAGGATTCCTATACCAAGCCCTCTCATATAATACTTTAATTTCATTACGACACCATACCTTTCAATTTACTTCTTATTATGAAATAAGTCAATAACTAGCTTTACCTCTCCTTGTCCAAGGCTTAATAATCTAGAAATCTCTATAATAGATTTACCCTCGGAATATAGGGATAGTATTTCTTCATTATTATTGAAGACCTCTGAGTCCGACATATCTTTTTCCTTAGAAGTAAATGAAGGATTATCTGCTTCAACAGCTTTAGCCTCCACTGTATCGCTCTCTTGTTCCTTACTAAGTCTTTGAACAATATTAGCTTCCTTAACAGTTTCTTTTATCTCTTTTTCCTTATCATTAAGCATTTTATAGAGAAAAACTACTTCCTCATGATTACGATCAATCTTTTCCAATATCTGATCAGAGAATTCACTTACAGCCATGATTTTCTCATTAGAAAGCCTACTTAGTTCATCTTCTGTAGCATTAAGGGTTTCTTCTCGAACTTCATTGAGCTTATTAATAATACTATCATTGAAGTCTTGTATCTCTTCCTTGGCAAAAACCTGGTCCAAAGAGATATTCTTTCCTAATGTGCTCTCATTAATCTCTTGCTTAGAGCCAACCAAAAAGAAACTGACAATTATTATAATTATTCCTAATACAATTAATACTATTTCTAATGGTTCCAAATTAATATCCATGCCTTTCTTCGTAATCTGCAAACTTTGGGCCGTAGCTACAAATTAGCGACCCTTGTATATTGCAAGCAAGCTTGAGAAACGTCCTGAATTTATTTGACTAATCTGCTTATTCGTGGAGATTATATCAAGATGTCAATACCACCTGAACTTGGTGGCTTATTATTGCCTTCATTCTTCTCGTCCTTATTCTTCTTTTTTCTATTACCTGAAGAATTATAATACTCACTATTTCCCTTTTTTGATGCATCAAAACGGTACTCAGTATTGTCGCTCTTAGCTGATTCTTCAGCTTTTCTTTTCTTCTCTTGAAGCATATTCTGAAAATTATTACTGTTTTGAACTTGCTCATGAACAGCTCTTTGACTTTCAACATGTTTATACTGAGTCGCACTGTGTGATTGAATTATCTCAACTGGTCTAATAGGCATATCACCAACCCCTTTGGTAAATCATCAATAAGGTACGATTTTAATATCAGCTCCATCTCTTATAAACCTACTATGGATAACTTTATCTTTAACGATATATACTACATTAGAGATTACTATCTTCGTTCCAGCATGTACTGTATCTTGCACCTTTACCATTCCACTTGTATTGTTATCCATCTGTACTCTAAGGTTATTATATCTAGTTTTATTATCCTTTAGTTTTGTCTCAATCTCGATGTTCATATTAGTTAGTTGCTTAACATATTCCCGTATCTCGTCATTTATCGCAGTTCCAGTAGACAATTTCTTACGTAATAGGTTAAGAGCTTGAATTAATTTAGTTTTGTCTTCATTTAATTTAGTAAGTTCTTTTTCTATTTCTTTAAGCTCATCTGCCATAACAGGGTCAATTCCAACTTCCAGATGTGTTGTATTACCCATATCAGAACCAGCAGTTTTTACTGATATCATAGTTCTTGATACTAGCTTACCTCCTGATACAAAGCCTCTTCTACCTCCAACAACAATATCCCCTTTGGCTGATACATTACTATGCATAACAGATTCAGTTTGTACATATCCTCCTGCATAAACTGTTGCATTTTCAATGAATTTTGAAACTATATTGCTATTTGCTTTTAGTATACCTTTATTCATTCCTTGCATACCCCGACGAAGAATTATCTGACCTCCGGCTTCAAGATAGGCACCTTCTACAACACCGTATACTTCAATATCTCCTTTAGCCTTAACGGAAAATCCAGTGATAACATTACCCTTTACAATAACATTTCCATTGTAATCAATATCTCCTGTTGAAGCTCCTACATCCGCAGGTATATTATAGGAGTCAGAAACAAATACACGATCATCTGTTAGTGTAACATGGCCATCAACATCTGAAAACATCTGTAAGCCATCCTCGGATAGACGTATATTATTACCGTGGCGAAGTATCTTATTAATAACCTTGTTAGGTCTAATTACATTACCACACACATCAACACCGGGAGTACCATGATCTGCTGGCAATAATGTTGCCAGTAAGTCATCCTTTTGAACATGGGATATAGTATCCAAGTTGTGGAAGTCTACAGAGCCATCCTCATTAGTTTTAGGCTTCTGGGATAAATCAGTTTTAAAATGATATGTAATCTCCGCATCATGTCCCTGAACTGGTGCTTTACCATGGGCCAACTGATAGTCAGTACAATACTTTCTATCCTTAAGAAATCCAAGAATAGTTAATTCCTCAACTCCGTATTTGACATTGGCTTGGGTAAGAGTTTGAATAATATCATCCTTGGTCATCAGTTTACCACCAGTACTTGGAGCATAAAATCTTCCTACTGCAACCATTCTGTCTTCTGAAATCTTGATTTTCAAGCACTCATCCTGTATAGACATTACAGCTGGGGTGATTTTGATTTCTATCACATCAATCAAGCTCACTAATGCCTTACTTACTTCTGCCTTATCGTAATCAAATAACCTGATATCACTCAGATATTTATTGATTTCGTCAAATGTAACTGGTTGACAACCAAAATCCGGAGCAAAAATCTTTAAATAAGTTCCATCATCTTTTATAATCAGTTGAAAATATCCATTCCTACCATCCACCAATAGTTCCCCCTCTGATTAATAATCTTATCTTACTCTGTATCTTAATTAATAGCTAAAAAACACTTCAATGTTTTTACCTAATTTTACCTTTAACTTTTGCAAAGCTTTTGTATGCAATTGAGATACTCTAGATTCAGATACTTCAAGAATTTTACTTATCTCCTTTAATGTCAATTCTTCATAGTAGTAAAGCACGATTACTGTTTTTTCTTTTTCCGTTAAGGTCTCAAGAGTTTCAATAAGAAGTTCCTTAAGTTCCTCTCTTTCTAAGATCTTATCCGGTTGCTCATAGGTAATTACTGAACTGGGTTCAATACCCCCCTCGCTACCTTGTTCCATATATTCATCCAATGAAATTATGTTGGCAATATTTGTTTGACTCTGCCATATTTCTAATTCATCTATAGATATATCCAACTCATTAGCAACCTCTTCATTAGTTGCTATCTTTCCTGTCCTTAATTCTAAGTTTTTATTAGCCTCTAAAATTTTTCTTTGTTTTTGCCTTATGCTTCTTGGTATCCAATCCATTTTACGTATCGCATCTAGGATAGACCCTCTTATTCTTAATGATGCATAGGTTTCGAACTTTACACCCTTTAAATAGTCAAATTTATCAATAGCATCTATTAATCCAAAAACACCATAACCCACCAAATCATCGTACTCGACATTATATCCTAAGTACATACTTAGGCGTCCAGCGACAATTTTCACCAACCCTACGTATTCAATTATTAACTTTTCTTGAAGCTCAGAAGACTTATTTTTGGAATACTCCTCCCAGAGCTTTTCTTTATTATCCGTGGTCATAGTGCCTCCTATTTTCTAGAAATATTATTCCGGGTTATTAATTTCATCTGATACATCTTCAACTTCATCAGTATCATCATTCTCTGGCTCTTTTCTTTCCTCCAGAGTTTTTTCTACAACTGACCTTGTAACTAGGCCAAGTATATAAAAAATAATTAATACCACTAATAATCCCTTTAGGGAAGCCACTAGCTCTACTTTATTAATAATATTTACAATACTTGTTATTGCACCAGCAATAAGCATAATTAATGCCGGTAGATATTCTGTCCACATAGTTTCACCTGCTTATCTATGATTTCGATATATCATTTCCTAGGTTATAAACCTGAAGAAGCACGCCTTATGGGAGCCTCTCCAATTCCAGTGCCCGTTTGCATTTTCCAAGCAAGCTTGTGCTTGAATATAATTCAAACTTTGCTCACCTTTCTTACGGGAAAATCAAATTACTTTACGTTCTTTACCTACAGATTTAATATGTAATTCTCCTGTTTCAGGATAAAATTCAATCGTCCTACCATAGTTAAGCCCCGTATCCTCGGCTAATATAGGGATACTAAGCTCATTGAGTTTTGCTTTAGTTGCCTCAACATTACGGTCACCAATACGCATCATATCGTTATTCTTACTGAAGGCAAACATCTGGGCCCCCCCGGCGATCTTAGCAACTAGTCCTCTGGGATTAGCCCCGATTACCTTCATACGATTAATCAGTTCNTCTATACCTGTATCTGCAAATTTAGCTTTGTTCTCGTTATTCGAAATTTTAGTACTATCTGGCAACATCACATGTGCCAAACCTGCAATCTTATTCCTTTGATCGTATAGAATTATCCCCACACAGGAACCAAGACCTAAGGTCGTAATTGAGTTAGGTGCGACACATACATTTAAGTCTGCCATACCTACTTTTATCATTTCGTTCATTGTTCCACCTTATAACCCTAATGATGATAATATAACGCTGTAAGACTCTAAAGAAGGTATTAAGATAAAATATCCATTAACCGTGTTCATATCATCCCCAAATTCAGTTTCAATTAGAAGAGCCTTATCACCAACTTTACCAAACTCAATGGCAGGCACACTTAGTATTGCCCCTGCCATGTCAATTGACATATACGGAACGCTGGAAGTAATTGTTATATTAGTAAGCGNCGACAGAGACGAAAGATAGGCACCAGCAATAATATTACCTATTTCGTTCAGAGCCGACAGTTCAATTTCTGTAAAATCATCCTCAGAATTATCTACATCCGATTTCCCCATCAATGTATTAACAAGATGATGAGAAGCAGGTAGATCCATCATGAACATCATCATACCATCAATTTGCCCTTGTAAAGTAAATAGAATTCCTACAACAATATTTTCTGCTCCACCTATAATATTTGATAGATATTTAAATTCCAGCAATTCAACATTGGGTACCTTCATATCTATCTTGGCATTAATCATCTGGGAGAGTGCTGTAGTAGCATTCCCCGCACCTATATTCCCTATTTCCCTAAGAACATCATATTGCATATTATCAATCTTATTTAAATCAATATGGGACACTACAAGCACCTCCTCATAATCCATTACTTACAATCTTAATCATTCTTCTTTTCTCCACCAATTATTGATGGAACATTAAGAATACTAATTAGTTCATCCTTATATTTGCCAATACCAAGACTATTGCTTGCTTTTTCCTCTGTTTCATCATAGCTAAGTTTTTCAATATCAGAATCATCTAAGCTTATTACTTCCTTTACAGCATCTACAATAACACCCACAGGGGCTCCATGCTCCTCAAGCTTCAAGATTATTATACGAGTTGAATTTGTATAATCACATTCATCCATCTTAAGTCTAAGTCTTAGGCTCATAACAGGCACAACATCACCTCTAAGGTTTATCACTCCCTTAAAATACGATTGTGCTTTAGGTATACGAGTGATGTTCTGCATTACTATAATACTCTCTATGTATTTTATCTCAATAGCATGTGGAATATTGTTAAGATATATAATTATATATTGTTTTGATACTTCTGCAGCCATGTATAACACCCCCTATACCAAAGAATTCACATCTAGAATCAATGCCACTTCACCGTTACCGAGAATAGTTGCACCACTAATAAGTTTTGAACTCTTTATATACTTACCAATGGACTTAATAACAATTTCCTGTTGCCCAATCAAGGCATCAACTACCATTCCGCCTAGACGCTCACCCTTCTTAACTATAGCTACCAATAATTCATCCTGTTTTTCATCAGAAGTCTTGCAATCTAAAACCTGACTTAGATAAATGATAGGAACAACATGCCCTCTAAGATTAATAACGTCTTTTCCTTCAACCTGTCTGATATCAGAAACCTTCACATTCTCAACAGTTTGAATACTTCCTAGAGGAAGAGCATATTTCTCATCGCCAATTATCACCATAAGAGCTTGAATAATTGCCAGAGTAAGAGGTAGACGAATGATAAAGTTAGTTCCCTCTCCTAGTTTTGTCTTTGCTTCTATTTCACCACCAAGAGTTTCAATCTTAGTTTTAACTACATCAAGACCAACACCTCGTCCTGAAATTTCTGAAACTTGCTCTGCAGTTGAAAAACTTGGACGGAAAAGTAGATCAATTATATCCTTCTCAGACATTCTATCTGCTTGTTCTACTGTTATATTACCTTTATCTATTGCCTTCTGCCTAACATTCTCAACGTTAATTCCACCACCATCATCTCTTACCTCGATGACTACATTATTGCCCTCTTGATAAGCGTCAAGGAAGATTGAACCTTTAGGATTCTTACCTGCCTTTTCCCGAACGTCATTATCTTCCAAACCATGATCAGCAGCATTACGAAGCAAATGCATTAAAGGATCGCCAATCTCATCAATAACTGTACGGTCAAGCTCAGTATCTTCACCAGACATATATAATTCCATGTCCTTATTCATCTTCTTGGAAATATCCCTTATCATTCTAGGGAAACGATTAACAACACTCTCTATTGGAACCATTCGAGTCTTCATAACTGATTCATGAAGATTAGTAGTTATTCTCTCAAGATATTCTAATTGCTCATGATATGCAGAATCTGTACTAATCTCATTCTCACTGCTGATTGAAACCAATCCATTCTTCGCAATAATCAACTCACTAACTAAGTTCATCAAAACATCAAGCTTATCAATGTCAACTCGAACAGAGCGATTAACAACTGGCTTTGCAGTAGTCTTCTGAGCAGTGGTAGCACCGCTTGCCTTCAAGGATCCACTGTCCTTAGTTCCTTTACCTTGTGTATCCTTAACAAGCTTAGCTGATGCAGCTAAAGTTGCTTTGTCTTCATCAGATATTGTAATATAATCTGCTACAACTTCCTTTACCTCCGAAACGCTTGATGCTACACTAATCAAGGTTTCAGGCTTTTCCTTTGTTATGACAAAAGCAGAATATACAAAATCATATTTTTCATCTTCTATATCTTGCGCACTTGGATCTAATTTAATGATTTCACCATGCTCTTCTAGGTTACGATTGATCATAAATGCTCTTGCACCCTTGAGCATGCAAGTTTCCTGAATATATACTGTTAATCCAATAACACTCAGACCCATTTCTCCTGCTCTTAAAATAGCACGCTTCTCATGGTCTTCGAATTTAAGATTCTTAAATTTATACTTATCATTATCATATGATACTGGAGCTCGATCATTATTCTTTGTAGCTTCTTCTTTTGTTTCAGAAGCTCCACCTTCCTGAAGGAAATTGTTTAAGTCCTTAAGAATGTCCTCATTGTCATCATCACCTTCATTGGAGCTTTCAATAATATTAGCCAGGTATGTCTCCAAGGCATCTAATCCACGAAATAATACGTCTACCATATTAGAATTAACCTTCAGGTGACCATTACGTACTTCTGAAAAAACATTCTCCATGTCATGAGTCAAACGCTGCATAAGCTTATAACCCATAGTTCCAGCCATTCCCTTCAAAGAATGGGCCGCCCGGAAAATCTCATTAATAGTGTTATCATTATCCGGTTCTTTTTCTAGAATTAATAGGTGTTCATTTAAGCTTTGCAGATGCTCTTTTGTTTCATCAATAAATATTTCTAGGTATTGACCTACGTCCATTTAATGCACCCCCGCCTTCTTAGTGATTGCATCAGCGATTTCAGTTAAGGGAAGAACCTCATTAACTAGTCCTGACTCCTTAATAACCTTTGGCATACCATAAACAACACTGGTTTTTTCATCTTGTGCAATCACATAAATATTTTTACTTTTGTTAAGTTTTTTTATTCCTGCTGTTCCGTCCCCGCCCATACCAGTAAGTACAACACATACAATATGATCATAATCTAAGTCTGTAAGCGATTCATACATAATGTCTGCGCAGGGTAGTAAACCACGTCTTGCTGATTCCTTAGTTACCTTTAAATAGTATTCACCATTACGCTTTTTAACAGCCCTCATCTGGTGCCCGCCTTTAGCAATATAGACAGTTCCCTTTTCTAATACATCACCATCATCAGCTTCCTTAACCTTTATCGGGCTTATCTCATTAAGCCTGTCCGCAAGTGATTTAGTAAATCCACTTGGCATATGCTGTACTATGAGCATAGGAGCATCTAGGTTGGCAGGTAACGCAGGTATTAAAGTGTGCAAGGCCTTGGGTCCACCGGTTGAGCAAGCTAAAGCTACAAGCTTACCACCAGTCTTGCTGTCAGTTACAGGTTTGGCTTTACCACTTTTACCTTTCTTGCTGTCTTTTGGTTCCTCTTCTGTTAAACCGCAAGCCAGCTCATCTTCAGACTCTTCAATCTCTTCGGCTTTTGTTGCGAAAGTAAGGCGTTTAAGTATTCGATCAGCAAATTGATTACTATTAACTTCAACATAGCTTTCTGGCTTTGTTATAAAATCAAATGCACCCAGTTCCAATGCAGTAATAGTTTCTCTAGCGTCCTTTTTAGCAATTGTACTTACAATAATTACAGTTGCCTTGATATCATGTTCATTAAGTTTTTCTAGAAATTCAATACCATTCATCTTAGGCATATTAATATCAAGAAGAACAGCATCGAATTCTTTAGCCCTTGATTTCATAATATCTAAGGCTTCAAGGCCGTTAGTTGCATATTCAGAAACATGGAACCGTACATCTTTATTAATTATATCAGATAACACCCTTCTCATAAGTGCAGAGTCATCAACAATTAAAATATTTTTTATCATATTCTACCTTTCTATTCTAGGCTTTTTCATTTTTTCTCCTTCGACGTTCCTCTTCAAAAATATACTTTATCAATTCTTCTCTATCTTTCTTATCCATATCCTTAAATTCAATTCTATATTCTATGGTCCCAAGATCATTATAGAGTTCTGTAGCAGATAGAATAATTCCTAGTAACTCTAGATTTTTATATGTACCTGCCGAAACAAACTCCAATCTTATCAGGATTTTATCACCAGGATTATATATCTTATCAGTATTAAATCTCGTTCCTCCACCACTTAAATCAGTAATAGAAACCTTATCCCAAAGTCTATCAAGCTCAGCTAATCTTTTTTTATAATCCTCTATCTCCTCATCAGTTCCATCATTACTAATGACTTTTTCCGTTAATATTTCTTCTTCAGCAGTGACGATTCTATATTCTATATCGTGTATCAACTCTAGGCGATAAAACTGCCTGCGCTGTATCTTTTCTAAATCAGAGGATAGCCTTACTCTTGTGATGATAACCTTATTATCTTTTACATTATCAATTACTTCTGCACGGCATGAATATAATCCTTTATCAGTATAAAAATACAGAAGATAATCCATTCCCTTTCTCAAGCGAATGACCGTATTATTAGCTATAGGTGCAGCTATATTAATAATACCGTCAGTACCGTATTCAGTAAGCTGACTAACAAGGAGTGGAGAATTTTTTATAGGCTTGCCATTACGAGCTAGAGGTCTTATGTGAATTTTATCTCCAATTAATACTATATTTTTCAACATTACACCCCTCCTATCAACAAATTTGTAAGTATTGTTTTATATATACTATACAACAGGAATTGCCAAAATACAATTAACTAATTCTTCTTACTTCTTGATAGAAGTAATCTTGAAAATAATTGCGCAATTCCCCCTCTGTCCTCTCCTTGAAGATTATTCTTTTCACATAATACCTTTGCAAATGTTCTAATTTTCTTGGAAAATTGCATATTAGGGTATAACATTATGGCTGGTTTTTGATGCATAACAGCTCTAGAAACATTGGCCTCCTGAATAACAGAACCTAAGTAGTCCATTTTCAAATGAAGAAATCTATCTGCAACCGTGTTTAGCTTCCTATATAGATCAATTCCTTCCTCTTCAGAGGAAACGCGATTTGAAATCATTCTTATATTTATATCTTTAATATTAAAATCAGATCTACGATTTAATGTTTTAAGCAAGGCATAGGCGTCAGTTATGGAGGTTGGTTCAGGAGTAGTCACAAGAAGAACCTCAGAACTTGCAGCAACAAATTCCAATACAGAATTAGTGATGCCTGCCCCTGTATCAATCAATATTATATCTGCCAACTCATCTAATTGCGCCAGCTTCTTTATCATATAGGTAATCTGATCTTTAGTTAGGTCATTCATCTCCTGAATACCAGATCCACCTGATATAAATCCTATACCTTCAGGTCCCTTAGTAATAATCTCAGTTACACTTTTATTTCGATAAATCAAGTCAGATAAATTGTAGGTTGGATGTATTCCTAACATTACTTCCACATTGGCCAGTCCAAAATCTCCATCTATAATAACAACTCGGTTACCTTCATGAGTTAGTGCAATAGCAAGATTGAGAGATATACTTGATTTGCCTACTCCCCCTTTACCACTAGTTACGGTAATTACCCTTGCTGATATTTTAGGTGAATTATTAGCCTTGACTAATTCTCTGAGTCTTTGCGCCTGGTCCATTTAATAAACATTCCTTTCCCTACAAACTGCATCTTTGATGCAGTTCAAAACCCGGAAGAACAAGGAGTGAGCACCATTGTGCGAACTTCGTAGTTCTTCTGTGTGAATTGTCTTTTTAATTCACACT
>JGI24709J26583_10003127_pt1 | contig 13208 bp, 10 predicted proteins | sample BioPla2DNA1_FD_26583 | JGI IMG/M metagenome (IMG submission 26583) | reverse complement strand
TTTTTTATTTTTTATTTTTTTCTTTTTCTTTTGCAATTTCCCAAAGTTTATCCATTTCTTCTAAAGTCATATCGTTTAATTTCTTATTATTTTTTAATGCTATTTCTTCAATAAATGAAAACCTATTTATAAATTTATTAATAGTTAAATTTAAGGCTTCTTCTTCATTTACATTTAGTTTTCTTGATAAGTTAACACAGGAAAATAATAAATCACCTATCTCTTTCTTTATTTTTTCCTCATTTTTGGTTTTATATACATCTAAAACCTCATTTAACTCTTCTATTACCTTTTTTGCAGTTTCTTCAATATTATCCCAGTCAAAACCTACTTTTGCGGCCTTCTTTTGTACTTTATTAGCTTTAGTTAAAGCAGGTAATGTTTTGGCAATAGCCTTCATTTCTTCTGTAAGGGTATCGTATTTCTTTTCTTTCTTTTTTAACTCATCCCAGTTCTTTAGAACTTCATTTGTATTATTAATTTCCTTTTCTCCAAAAACATGAGGATGTCTATAAACCATTTTTGCTATTATTCCATTCACTACATCTGTAATATTAAAATGCCCCTCTTCATTTCCAATGGAAGCATGGAATACCACATGAAATAATACATCTCCAAGTTCCTCAATCATTCCATCTATCCTATTTTCTTCTATAGCCTCTACAAGCTCATAAGTTTCTTCAATCAATTCATTTTTTATGCTCTTGTGAGTCTGTTCCATATCCCAAGGACATCCATTTTCTCCTCTTAAAGTATCCACCAAATTAACTAGATCATTAAAATCCTTCTTATTATCTTTATCCTTTAGCACATATATAAAAGTCATATTATCTAAATCTTCCTGCTTATCTAACTCATCTATAGCTATTTTTCTTATGACTTCTATTTCTTTTATCCCCGGATTTTTTATTAAATATATTTCTGTTTGTTTATTATAACTATCTAAGAGCTTTTCTTTTAACTCTGCTGCTACTGATTTACTATAAACTTGTGCAATTATAGTAGCTACCCTTTTATCTAAAACTTGATTATTAATATCTGAGGCATCTATGACCATTAAGCCTTCAATTGGATCTATTTTTAAAATTTCTATAAGAGAATCAATGAAACTTACTGCTGGGATAACCTTATAATCAATTTTCTTTTCTTTACATATTTTTATTAGAATAGAAACTGTCTTTTCTGCCATCAATGGGTTTCCAGGAACCCCATATACTACATCTTTAGTTTTTTTATGAACCTTTAATATGTCACTTGCAATTTTCTCATGAATATTATCAATGTCATCACTATTTTCATAATACTCATCAAAGGTTTTGTAATTTTTAATTTTATCTTTGAGAAAACTTATAATAGGATGATGCTTTGTTCTAAAATATATATTTTCTCCCTTTTCTAATAGCTTAGCAGCTCCAATTGTTAAAGCCTCAGGAGAACCAGGCCCTAAACCTATTATTTTTATCATTAGGTCATCTCCTTACTAATTAATTTCTTACTACCCTGCTTTTTATATCTTCAATGGTAAATACCCTTAGTATTAGTATTAATATTATATATATAATAATACCTATAAATATGGATCCCAAGCAAGAAAAACTATTGCTACCAGTCTTTTTTAATAAAGTAATATAGCTAGCTATTACTCCTATAATCATAAAGAGGGATGCTATAAAAGGTTTAATAAAAGTGCTCTTTAAATTGAAATTAACCTTAATCTTTATTTTTAGGGAAATCATATTTAATAGTGTAGCTACTAAGTAAGCTGATATACTGGCTATTACAGCTCCATATATATTTATATTTGGTATAGGGACAAGAATATAGGTTAATATAACTTTTACTATACAACCTATAAATAGATTTATAACAGGTCTTATATAATGGCCTATTGCCTGCATAATAGATGTAGTTGTTTGAGTAACTATTATAAATGGTACTGAAATAGATAAATATTTAAGTATTAAAAAACCTTCTGATCTTCCTGGGAATATAAGCTTCATTATTGGTCCTGCAAGGAAAAATAACCCAAAGGCACAAGGTAAAGCAATTAGAAATGATAATTTAAAAGATAACTGCACCTTATCTTCTAAATCTCTTCTTTTTCGCATAATATAGTTTTCTGCTATTATTGGTATTAGGGAAGTTCCCAGGGCCATTGATAAAGTTAATGGAATATTTATTATAACATTTGCCTTTCCTGTTAATTGGGCATATAAAATTGTTGCTTGTTCAGAATTTAATCCTGATAATAAAAGCTTCTGGGGCACCAATATTGAATCAATTAAGCTCATAATTGTTCCTACTGTTGCCCCTATTGAAATTGGAAGGGATACTCTTAGTATTTCAGTTAAAATTCTGGGATTAGTCTTAACAGGCCCCTTCCACATTTTCCTTTTTACTTTCCTATACTTTGCATAAAGATATGCTGCTCCCATTAAACCACCTGCTGCTGCTCCAAAGGCCGCTCCCCCTGCTGAATATTCTATTCCTTTAGGTAATAATATAACAGCTAGTCCAACTCCTATTACTACCCTTCCTATTTGTTCTAATATTTGAGAAATTCCTGAAGGAGTCATATTTTGAAGTCCCTGAAAAAAGCCCCTGTAGATTGTCATAATGGAAATTATAAAAGGCGCAAAAGAAATCCCTATTAAAGAAAAATAAGCCTTTGAATCCCACTGAACAAATTTTATAATAGGTTTAGCAAATATGAATAGTATAAGAGATGTTCCTATCCCAAGAAACATCATTAAAATTTTTGATTCTTTTAAGATTTCAAATACACCTTTTATATCTCCCTTTGCATTTCTTTCTGATATCATTTTAGATATAGCTGCTGGCACACCTGATGCAATTGCCACAAAAAACATATAAAGAGGATAAGACATTTGATAATATCCCACACCTTCATCCCCTATTAACATTATTAATGGCCATCTAAAAAATAAACCTAGGAATTTTGAAATAATACCTGCAATCCCAAGAATTAAACTTGCTTTTAGCAATGATTGTTTTTTCATAAAATACCTCCAAACTTGAAATATCCGCTAATAAATTAGTATTGCTAGTTTAGAGGTATTATTACTTATTTTTTTAAACCTTAATTTTATTGTTCCATTTGTTTTCCTAAGAAAGCTGCAGCTGTCTCTGCTAATTTAAGCTCTAACTCTCCTAAATTTTCACCATCTTGCTTGGCTAGTATTATTACAGCTCCAATAGCGTCTCCTTCTGCTATTATTGGTGCAATAACCTGGCTAGCATACTTTCCTTTTTCTTCATCATTATGTAATGGAATAGTTTTTGCTTCATCTGCTAAAATAACAGCCTTTCTTTCTTCCATTATTCTTTCAAGTTCACTACTAACCTTTCTTTCCATGTAATCCTTTTTGGGTGATCCACTAACTGAAATAAAAGCATCCTTGTCTGCTATTAAAACACTATGTCCTATTGATTGGTGCAAACTTTCAGCATACTCCTTTGAGAAATCTGTTAATTCTCCAATAGGAGAATACTTCTTTAAAATAACTCCACCTTCTCTATCAGTAAAGATTTCCAACGGATCTCCTTCTCGAATTCTCAAAGTTCTTCTAATTTCCTTTGGTATTACAACTCTACCTAAATCATCTATACGTCTTACAATTCCTGTTGCTTTCATTATTATGAGATACCTCCTTACTTTAATAATAATTAGTTGCAATATTATTATTTGACTTCTTAGAAATTTTATACACATATAGGCAAATTTATTCAATTGACAAGAACACTCATTATTTACAAGTAAAAAGTAACAAGTATCAGGAAAGTAAGAAGCAAAAGAGAAAAGGTGAAAAGCGGCAATTAATAATTTGGAAAACAAAGAAGCTGCTAACTACCCGTTAGCAGCTTCTAAAAATTCAGCGAAACTGAATTCTTTATTTAATTTTACTGATTTTCAGCTACAGCTGAAGATCTTCCTAAACTGAAAACTGAAAATCGAAACCTGAAAACTGATTATAGTTTTTCTTCATATGTTTTAACTTTATAGTCTTCTTTCCATTGTTTCATATTAGTTGTATATGTGCTGTTTTTCTCTTCATTTTCTAACTTAGTCTTAATTTCTTCTTTTTTCTCCTCGAAAGTATAAGCCTTTACATCTTCAGCTTTTATTATATGGTAGCCGTAAGTACTTTTTACAAGCTCTGATATTTCTCCTTCTCCAAGAGTCTTTACTGCTTCAATAAATTCAGTTACATATTCTTTNGAATCGTAAGTTACTGTTCCAAGGCTTCCTCCATTTTCTTTAGTTCCAGTATCCTCTGAATTTTCTTTTGCTAATTTAGCAAAATCTTCACCATTTACAGCTTTTTCTCTTAATTCTTTTGCTTTTGCTTCATCACTAACTAATATATGAGATATTTTAGCACTCTTATGAGCATCTGGATTATCCTTATAATAAGTTTCAGCTTCTTCATCTGTTACAGCTATATCCTTAAACATATCTTCTGTAACCTTTTCAGATATCAATTGCATTCTTATGTTTTCTGTAAGATCTCCTGTGTATTCTTCTAAGGTTAATCCCTCTTCTTCTAAAGCGCTAGTAAAGTTTTCTTCTCCACCTAACATTTCTTTCGTATTTTCAACGGCTTCATTTACTTTTTCAGCAACTTCTTCATCTGTTGGTAAAAGACTTAATTCCTTAGCCTTTAATTCTAATATTTTTTGTTCAACTAATAAATTTAAGGCTTGAGATCTTAAATTTTTCACTGCCTCAGCAGCCTCTGGGTTAGAATCATAATCTTCACCATAGTATTGCTCTAAAACTGGAGCTGCTACTTTTTCTACTTCCCCTTTAGTTACTGTTAGATCTCCAACTTTAGCTACAACTGTCTTTGCTATAGCTTCTGGTGTCTTTGCTATCATGTTACATCCTACTGCTGAAAAAGCAAATATACTTAAAGCTCCTGCAGCTATAATTTTTTTAATTTTAATCAATGATGTTCCCTCATTTCTCATTAAATTTGGTTCAGAAAAATTATACATAAAAAGTATATCAATTCTGTGACAATTATTCAATTTATATAAAATATTTTACATATCCTTTGTTAAATCATCCAAAATTTTCTTATAGAGTCCCAATACACTATCCTTTTTAACTTCTGTAATTTTTATTGCAAAGTATGGCTTTTCTTCAAAGCTTAATAATATTGAATCTCTATAATTTTCTAGCAGGTATTTATAAACCTTATTTAAGTTTTTAGTATTTTCCTTGAATATAAATCTTACTTCTTTTTCATTTTCTTTTATTTCTTCAATGGAAAGAACCTTAGCCTTGCTCTTTATATAAGCTATATCCATTAAATTATATACTGGTTCTGGAATATCTGAATATCTATCTTCCAGCTCATCCTTTATATCCATATAGTCATCTAGGTTTTCTATAGCAGCTATCTTTTTATAAACTTCTATTTTCTGCATTTCATCTTCTATATAAGTTCCTGGAATATAGGCATTTACTTTTAATTCAACAGATGTCTCAATTGGTTCTTCTTCTATTTCTCCCTTAATAACCTTAATTGTATCTTCTAACATTCTACAATATAAATCATANCCTATAGCTGCCATGTGGCCATGCTGAGCTGATCCCATCATATTTCCTGCTCCTCTTATTTCAAGGTCTCTCATAGCAATTTTGAAGCCTGATCCTAATTCTGTAAAGTCCCTTAAGGCCTTTAACCTCTTCTCTGCAACTTCTGTTAAAATCTTATCTTTTGTGTACATAAAGTAGGCATAAGCTATTCTATTTGATCTACCAACTCTTCCTCTTAATTGATATAACTGAGATAATCCCATTTTATCTGAATCATGAATTATCATGGTATTAACGTTTGATATGTCTATTCCTGTTTCTATTATTGTAGTACAAACAAGTATATCATAGTTGTTACTCATAAATTCCATCATTTCTTTTTCAAGCTGTTTTTCCGTCATTTTCCCATGAATTATTCCGACCTTACACTCTGGGACTAAATCACTAATATATTTTGCCATTTCCTCTATGGTTTCTACCCTGTTGTAAACATAGTAAACTTGGCCACCTCTATTTACTTCCCTTAATATGGCATCACGCACAAGTTGGTCGTTTTGCTCAACAACATAAGTTTGAATAGGGTATCTTTCTTCTGGTGGTGTTTCTATTACAGATATATCTCTAGCCCCTGTTAAAGACATATGTAAAGTTCTTGGAATAGGTGTTGCACTTAAGGTAAGAACGTCCACATTCTTTTTAANACTTTTTATTTTTTCTTTTTGTGAAACTCCAAATCTTTGCTCTTCATCAATTATTAAAAGTCCTAAATCCTTAAAAGCAACATCTTTAGAAACTAATCTATGAGTTCCTATAAGTATATCCACATTACCTTCCTTAACAGCTTTAAGGGTTGCCCTTTGCTCCTTAGTACTTCTAAACCTACTTACCATATCAATCTTTACTGGGAAATCAGAAAATCTTTTTAACATATTTTTATAGTGTTGTTCTGCTAAGATAGTTGTTGGAACTAAGAAAGCTACTTGTTTTCCATCCATAACTGCCTTAAATGCAGCTCTTATAGCAACTTCAGTTTTTCCATAACCAACATCTCCACAAAGGAGCCTATCCATAGGTTTATCTGATTCCATATCTGCTTTAATTTCTGCCAGTGAAGTTAATTGGTCTGGAGTTTCCTCATAAGGGAATTCATCTTCAAATTGCTTTTGCCATTCAGTATCTTTACTAAACTTATATCCTTTGATAGTAGATCTTGCTGCATATAGCTTTACTAAATCTTGGGCTATTTCATTAATTGATTTTTTAACCTTGGCTTTAGCCTTAACCCACTCGCTTCCTCCAAGCTTATTTACTTTAGGTTGTTTTCCTTCAGCCCCTATAAACTTTTGAACTAAGTCCATTTGATCTACAGGNACATAAAGTTTATCTCCCTTATCATAAACAATATCTAGGTAATCTCTTTTATGTCCATCAACTTCTATTTGTTTTATACCCTTATATACCCCAACACCATGATTTGCATGTACTACATAATCTCCAAGCTTAAGATCGGTGAAACTTTTTATCTTAGCTACACCTTTTTGTTTTTTGATCCTTCTAGGGATTTTTCTTTTTGCTTCTCCGAAAACATCCTTATCAGATATTATACATAATTTTAAATCTGGATACTCAAAACCCTTTAATAGATTCCCAAAGGTAATTACCACTTCTCCAAATTGTATTTCCTTAATATCTTCTTTATATGAGCTTTCTATTTCTCTTTCTCTTAAGGTCTTTACTAGCCTTTCTCCCCTAGCCCTTGTTCCTGATAATATTAAGGTTTTATATCCACTTTTCTTTTTTTCATTAATATCTTCTATTAAGTAATCTAACTGCCCTTGATAGCTGCTTAAGGTTTTTTGTTTTACAGAATATTTATCTATAGGTTTTAGTATTTTATTATTGCCTTCAAAAACATCTAATGTAACTACTTCTTTATCTTCAAGTTTTGCAATTAGCTCCTCTTTATCAATTAAAAGCTTATTTTGGGAAGGTAATATGTCCCCCCTTAGTAAAAAGGATTCATAGTTTTCTTTAAACTCAAAGTATATACTATCTATTTTTCCCTCAGTTTTCTTCACATCATCTAAAATAAATAAGTAATTTTCAACATAATTAAAGAAGCTATCCGGCTTATCATAAAAATAAGGCAAATAACTATCTATAGTTTCAAAGGTTAATGATTCATTTAAAGATTCTATATTGGATCTTACTATACTTTCCAGCTTTAATAGTTTTTCATCCCTTGAACCTAATCTATCTCTCACTTCATCTAATTCATCTAAAATATTTCTTCTTCCCTGTACTACCGCTTCTTCAGTTAAGATCATTTCTTTTGCTGGGAAAATTTCTACTTCATCTACTTTTTCTATACTTCTTTGGGATTCTGTGTTAAATATTCTTATTGACTCTATTGTATCTCCAAAAAGTTCTACCCTATAAGGATAAGTTGATATTGGAGGATAAACATCTAGTATTCCTCCCCTTACAGAAAATTCACCTTTTCCCTCTACTGATTCAACTCTTTCGTAACCACTTTCTACTAACTTCATAGAAAGTTCTTTAAAATCTACCTCATCATCCACCTTTAATTTAAAGTTATATTGTAGGAATAAATCTTTAGGTGCATAAAGAGAACTCAGAGAATCAATTGAGGTTACTATTATCTTCTTTTTATCATTTAAAAGTTCCTTTAATACTTTTAGCCTTGCCCACCTTAAGTCTCCAGAAATAGCATCTACATTATAAAAAACTACTTCCTTAGTAGGAAAGTAATATACATCATTTGTATAGAATATTAAATCTTCGTATATGTTCTTGGCTTCCATATCACTATTTGTGAATATTATTAAGGATGAATCCATTTTTTCATAAATGCCATAAATAATATAACTTTTGCCAGATTCTGAAGCTCCGTTAATATTTACTGGATATCGTTTTCCTTTTATACTTTCTAATATTTTATTGAAATTATTATCACTATTTAAGGGTTCTAATACCCCCTTTAATCTCATATCTACACCGTCCTTAATTACTCTATATTTGATGCTTTAAATCCATTTAACTTATTCATTGCTTCTTTTGCGCTATCTTTAATAATAGTTTCTACTCCAACAGATGCAGCTTCTACAACCTCTTTAAGAACTTCTATCTCCTCTTTATTAAACTTTCCTAAAACATGAGATACAAGCCCCCCTTTGGGTTGTCCTACCCCTATTTTAATTCTTGGGAATACATCACTAGCTAGATGGCTGATTATACTTTTTATTCCGTTATGTCCACCAGCACTTCCCTTTTCTCTTATTCTTAGTCTTCCAACTTCTAAACTAATATCATCATAAATTATTATTACTTCTTCCTTTTTAAGCTTGTAAAATTTTACAGCTTCGGCAACGCTTTCACCACTTAAATTCATATAGGTAGAAGGTTTTAATAATATCACCTTTGTATTATTTATAANTCCTTCTCCACAGACACCTTTAAATTTTTTCCTATTTATTTCTATATTATACTTATTTGAAATATAATCTATAGTTTCAAAGCCAATATTATGTCTAGTATTATCATATTCCTTCCCTGGATTTCCTAGACCCACTATTAAAAACATTATTTTTTTCCTCCTTAGATTAGTAACATAGTTATTATTATACTAGTTTTTTACAATAATAAAAGTATCTAAAATAAAATTGCAACCCTTAAAAAAGCTGCAATTTTAAAAATTATTTATTAATTTTTATTTCTAATTCTTTTATTTCTCCACCTTTTAATACGCCGCATTTTATACTATTGTTATTTTTTTTACTGTTTAATATTCTATATAGGTCACTTATACTGTTTATTTCAGAGCCTTCTATAGAAACTATTATATCTGTAGGCCTTAAACCTGAATCATATGCATTACTTCCTTGATCTATTCTTTCAACATAAAAGCCTGATATGTTGGAGTTATTTCCATTATTAACAAACCCACCTTCTATTACCCCTAACATATCCTTTATTTCATTAACTGAATTAATTATTTCTTTAANTACATCTAAGCCTAAACCATAATACAAGCCCTNTCTATTTATATCTTTAGTAAATTTATAACTTGCAACACCAATAAGTTCTCCCTTAGCATTAACTATTGCTCCACTTGAATTAATTTCATTGATATTTGCATTAAGTTCTAAAAGAGGAATTTTATCATTTTTTATTCCTACACTTCTATTGGTGGAAGTTATTATTCCTGGAATTATACTGTCAATATAATCGTCTCCTACAGAATTACTAATTAATGCAATTCTCTTTCCTGTTAGGTTCTCTTCAGAATTTGAAATAGTTACTGGAATTAATTCTTCACTTAAATTAACTTGTATTATGGCAATATCCAAATCTTCATTTCCTATAATAAATTTACCCATAACCGGTTCTGAATTACTTATAGGAAGTTTTACATATATATTTTCTATGTTTTTTATATTTGAATAACTAGTTAATATCTTGCCATATTTATCAATTATTATACCTGTGGAATTATTTTTGAAGTAAGAATTTTCTTTTAAATTNTCTTCTTTTTCACTAATAGTAACTAATGAGTTACTGACCTTATTTATGATTTCTGAATATCCAAAAATCATATCTTCACCTTGAATCTTTTCCTCAATTAGATTCATTACTTCATTGTATCTAGACTTCATGGAAATCCCTGTAAATATAATAGTTGATATTCCGGTTAAAGAAATAAAAAAACAAAACTTGGTAAATAAATTAACAAATCTTCTTATTCTTCTTATTTTAAACTGTATTGAAGGCAATTCTTCATAAGTACAATAATCTTCATCTTTTATTTCTTTATTAAAATCATTCTTCAAGGCAATTCCTCCAATACTATTTACTGTTCGCTTTGTCTTGCTAAAGTAAAGGTAAACTTAACACCCTTATCATCAATGTTTTCTACAGATATATCTTGGTTATGTTGAGATAAAATTAACCTAACAATAGGAAGGCCTAATCCTGTACTTATTTTATTGGTTCTTGATTTATCATCTTTATAAAATCTTTCCCATATTTTATTTAACTGTTCCTTGTCTATAGTAGGCCCAGTATTAAATACACTAATATAAACCAGGTTTCCTTTTGGATAGGTTTCTATTTTAATTTTCCCATCATTATCACCATATTTTATAGCATTTTCAAGAAGATTTGTAACAACTTGAATTATTCTATCTCTATCGGCAATACAGTATTCATGCCTATTGGTAAATAAAACTTCAACATTAATATTTTTCTCTTTTATCTTTCTTTCTAAATTTAAAATACATAAGGTAATAATCTCATTAATATCTAAACTTACAATATTTAAATTAAATTTACCTGATTCTAAAGAGGATATATCTAAGAGATCAGTTACTAATCTTGATAGTCTTAAAACCTCATCATTAACAATATTTAAATAGTAATTTTCCTTATCCTTTGGAATAACTCCATCTATTATTCCAGTTATAAAACCCTTAATAGATGTAATAGGCGACCTAAGCTCATGGGATACATTAGATATAAAATCCCTTCTTANAATGTCAGACCTTTCTATAGACTCTGCCATAATGTTAAAGGACTCTGCCAGTTCTCCTATTTCATCCTGAGAGTCTATGTATATTCTTTTGCGTACCTCTCCCTTTGAAATCTTTTGAGCAGCATTATTAATTTTCTTAATTGGTGTTCTAATAGTCTTTTTAGCAATGTAAAAACTCACTAGNCTTATTAAAATAAAGGCTATAGATAATAAGGCCCAAATCATATAATATAAATCTTCTATATAGGCTATCGGTTTGTTATCTTCTACTATATATACATAACCTATCAAGTCTTGATTATTTGTTAATGCCCTTATATATGATTTTTTCTTTTCATTGTCTTTGCTTTTAAATTCACTTTCTACTATTTCTTCTAAAGTTAATTCTCCTAAATTAACTCCCTCTAATTCCAGCTTATTATATTTTAAATAATTAAATTCTTCATTGGATACAGCATATACATAACCCTGCCTGTCTAGTATCATTGAATCCATATTTAATGATATACTCAGCATTTCCATGGAGTTTTTTAATTTATTATAAGCAAATTCACTATTATCATCGAAAATTTCTCCGATATAAGGTTCAATTAGCTCTAAATGTTTATTTAAAAGTTCTTTTTTTTGATTAGAATAACTTATGCTAAACCAAGCTGATATAATACATCCAATTAGCAATAATATTACTAAGGTAATAGAAGAAAATGCAATTAAAAATCTATTTATTACACTTCTTTTCTTCATTATTTCACCTCGAACTTATAACCTACTCCCCATACTGTCTCTATTTGCCAGTTTGTTCCGCCCTTTATTTTTTCTCTCAGTCTTTTTATATGAACATCTACAGTTCTTGAATCCCCTGGGTAGTCATATCCCCAAACTTCACAAAGCAGCTGATCTCTTGTAAATACCTTGTTTTTATTTTTTGATAAGTAATGAAGCAGTTCAAACTCCTTTGGCGGCATTTTAACTTCATCACCCTTATATACAACAGTGTATGACTTTATATCTATTGTTAAATCATCGAAACTTAAAACTTCTGGGTCCTTTTCAGTAAAGTTATATCTTCTCATAACAGCCTTAACCCTAGCTAATAATTCCTTTGGCTCAAAAGGCTTAACAATATAATCATCTGCTCCAAGCTCTAAGGCTAAAACCTTATCAAAGGTATCTCCCTTAGCTGTAAGCATAATTACAGGAACTTGACTATTTCTTCTTATTCCCTTTAATACTTCTACACCATCCATCCCTGGAAGCATAATATCTAAAAGAACTAAATCTGGCTTAAGGCTTTCAAATAACTCCAAAGCTTCTCTTCCATTATGGCACTTTCTAGTTTCATAGCCTGCATTTAACATATATATATCTATTATTTCGCAAATATTTTTATCATCATCAACAATTAATACTTTATCTAACTTATTATCCAAAAAATCAACTCCCTTTTTTCTATTATTATAACCTTTTCTGAGGGAATATTGGAGGTTTTAACAAAAAGTTAATTAATCAAACTTACAGTTTGATTAAGTGTGGAGGGGGGGTTATGGAGTGTGGAGTTTGGAGGGTGGAGTGCGGAGTGTGGGGTTTGGAGTGTGGAGTTTGGAGGGTGGAGGGTGGAGTGCGGAGTGTGGGGTTTGGAGGGTGGAGTTTGGAGGGTGGAGGGTGGAGTGCGGAGTGTGGGGTTTGGAGGGTGGAGTTTGGAGGGTGGAGGGAGATTCAGTTTTCAAGTTTCAGTTAAAAGCGAATAAAGCAAGGATGAATTAACTTTAGAAGGTGGAAATAAAAAAGATATATAACTAAGAGCTCGGAAAAACTATACTAAATGGAAAGACAATACATCTATTACTAAACTTATAAATCAAATAACAATAGATATATATTGAGCATGAAAAAAGAATGCCTTAATATTATTATATAATGGTTAAATGTAACATATTGACTAATAATTTCATAAAAGAGGAGTGTTAGAGAATGATAAAGAGGGGTATGAATCGTAAGGGGTATATAATACCAATTATTACACTTGTAATAGCTATTCAACTAACCGGTTGTTCAAACCTAAGTTCAAAAGAGATGGTTGACATGATAAAT
>JGI24709J26583_10003126_pt1 | contig 13208 bp, 15 predicted proteins | sample BioPla2DNA1_FD_26583 | JGI IMG/M metagenome (IMG submission 26583) | reverse complement strand
CTTTTTCAGCACTTCATAACATAGTTGTAAACGCTATCTTTGCTTGCTCTAAATCTCAAGCTAACTTTACAACTGCTTTTGCTCATTGTGCTATTCATCTTGCAAGAAAAGCTATAGCAAATGTTTTAACTGCTGTTGCTACATTTAGTATTGAACTTTTTAATCAATCAAACTTCTTTTGTAATCTACTTGTTGTTTCATCACTATTCCTTTGTGCTTTGATATTTACTCCGTTATCTGTTACAATAAAGTTTTCTAATGGATTATTATTCAAGTTCCTATTATCTAATACAAGATTTGTTGTAGTTCAGTTTATTCTATATTTGTTTCCGTTCGCTGTATTGATTATCTTTGGATTGGTGGCTGTTCAAACTATCTGTATCTTACAAGGTGCAATCCAATTTCAAGCATTCGTTACTGGTATAGCTCAAGCAAAACTTCAAAAAGTTGTTGGTAGTGTTGTGCTCAATGTTCAACCACCTATAAATGCTTTTGTACCTGTGATTGTATGAGTAGTCGCCCCATATATCTTTTCACTTTCACTTAATAACTCAAAACTAAAATCTATAACAGGACTATCTAATCAGTTTTCAGGACTTGGCATTGAATAGACTTTACATACTGCTACCCTCTCATTTCAGCCGTCATCTTGGAACTGTAAATCATAGAACCCTCTATTGATTATGTTTGGATTACCCTCTGGCTTCAAAGCATTTAATAATAGACTTCGTGCTTCGTGTCTTTGTGCTTTCGTTGTCCCTATTACCTTTCACTCAAAACTAAATAATCTAGGTCAAGCTAATGTTTCACTAGCATATCATCAATGAAAATTTGCTTTGTCTGTTAGATTGGTTCTCAATACAGTGTTCCTTACATTGTTTTGGATTATATAGGAATATCAATTACTTCTTTGTGAAGCAACCTGCACTGAGTCAGTGAAATCTAGTCATTTATATCTTCGTGCTTTTCCTATCATTATTTGCTTAGTTTATTAACTAAATAATCTACAAGTGTTGGTGATGATACTGTCGCATTTACAGTAGTTATCTTTTGGTTGTTATTCACTACAGAGCTTGTAGAACTTCAACCACCACCCATAGCAGAACTTTTTGCTCTTGCTAGTGCATTATATTTTGCTATAAGCCCATCTACTGCACTTTTTTGTTCCTCTATCATACCTTTGAATTGTTCGGTATAATCCCTTTCCATCTGTTCTTTTGCTTGTGTATATGCCTCAAATAATGCTTCCTCTTCGCTTAGTTTGTTTTGTAAATCTAAAAGCTCCTGTTCAGCTATCGCTTTTTTAGCTTCATAATCAGCTTTTATTTTACCTATCTCTGTCAATGCATCATACTCTTTTTGTGCATCAATCTTTAATTGTAGAGCTTCTATTTCTTCTTCTGTCAATCAAACAAAAGCTTCTGCCCTTTCAGCCTCAAGTTTCGCCCTTTTTGCTGGGTCATCTTCTCAAGCAAGTTCTGTATCTATCTTTGATACCCTTTCAGCTATTGATATATCTCTGTCTTTTTCTAGGTTTTTTAAGTTTTCTTCTATCTTTGCTATCTCTTTATTATAATCCTCTATTTTTCATTTACTATCTTCAACTGTCTTTTCTATATTTTTAAAAGCATCTTCAAATGTTTTTTGTAATATATCAACTTCTTTACTTTGTTTTCATATACTACTTGTAGCTGTATCAACTGCATCTCAATAATCATAAACAATATCTATACTATCTTGTGTTGCTTTTGTACTATCTTCTGTTTTTCAAATCAATTCATTATATTCAGTAGTCAAAGCAGTAAGACTATTTTGTGCTACTGTCATCTCAGCTCATAGTGAAGTCATTACTGCACCTTGTCATCATAAAGCTCTAGTTCATTCTACTGTTTGCTGTGTTTGTTTTACTTGTTCTTGTGATATTTTTTTTATCTTTTTTTCTTGTGCTTCCATTTCTTGTCTAACTTCTCTAATCTTTTTTCTAAGTTTTTCTTCTTGTTGTATAGCCTCTTCTAATCTTATGTTTAAATCAGCCATCTGTCTTGAATATGTGAATATATCAATAGTTCATAATTCAAATTCTTTTGATACATTTGCTATTTTTCATTGTAAGTCTTGTATTTGTGGATTTGTTGCTTCTGTTGTATCTAAAAGTCAATTTAATAAATCAATTCATTTGCTTAATACTGGCAAAAGTGCTGTTCCTATTTTTTCTCAAAGTAAATTTACATTATCTTTTAAGTTAGACCATTTACCTTGTAGTGTTTCAGATTGTTTTCACATTAAATCAGCAAACCTACCAGTTCAACTACTCATTTCTTGAAATGCTTGTACTACCATTTGACTTGATATTTTTCAAGCACTTATCATTCACTGTATCTCTGTTGTAGTTTTACCTAGTTGCTGTGCTAATTGCTCTAATATAGGAACTCAAGCAACTGTAAAATCTCTCAACTCTCTACCAGTCAATTTACCTTGTGCTATAACCTGTCAATAATTCAATGCTAATCTCTCAAGTGGTACTGATAATCAAGCTGATACATCTCAAAGTGCTTTCAATGTTGGCAATAAATCTTTACTTGCTATACCCATAGCAAGAAGTTGTTTGGCATTTTGTCTTACTCATACTAAATCAAAAGGCGTCTTACTTGCAAATTTACTCAAATCTTCTAATAAATCATTAGCTTTTTCAGCACTTCATAGCATAGTTGTAAATGCTATCTTTGCTTGTTCTAAATCTCAAGCTAATTTTACTACTGCTTTTGCTCATTGTGTTATTCATCTTGCAAGAAATGCTATAGCAAAAGTTTTAACTGCTGTTGCTACATTCAATATTGAACCCTTTAATCAATCAAACTTCTTTTGTAGTCTGCTTGTCGCTTCATCTCCTGTATTCTTATAGTTTGTCATCTGTCTACCTGCTTCTGTTGTTGCTTTTGAGATTTTACCAAAAGCTAACTCTGCTTGTGCGAGTTGTTTATTGTCTACTATTCAAGCATCATAGAGTTTTCTTATATTCTTTAGTTCTGTTTGTGCATCCCTTTTTTTTGCCAATAATCTACCTCGTTCATCTTCTAATTTTTTTACTTTATTCGGGTCAAGTGCTTTTCAATTATCATTAGCAAATTTCTGTATCTCTCTTTGAGCTTCTTTTATCTCCTTTGTGTTTACTTTGACATCTATTTTAATAGGTTCCATATTTATCAAGAGATAGTAGATAAAATTTGCTTGATTTTCTGATTTTCTTCTTCGCTTCTATTCTCGGCTCTTTGTTTCACTAGGAATAATTTATTTTTTCTTTGTCATTCTTTGCTTGTTTCGTTAGCATTCCAAACTAATCACTCTGTAATCCATTCTAACTGCTCAAAAGTATAGTTCTCCATTAAAGCCAAAGGGTGTAATCAAGTCTTTTCACTTAGTATTGTTATATAACTACTGAATGGTGGATTTTCTCCCTTATTTTCGTTTTTCTTGTCAAATCATAAGTAGTGTTTCTTAATCAAATCCAATATCTCCCCCCATTTCACCATTATACATTGTTTATCCCTCTTTGTTATCTTTTTATCACTATGTTTTGTGATAAAATCCAATAACCATATAACAATATTAAACATATTCCCTTTTATAGTTTCCCCAAAATCTATTGCTTCCATTACTGTCGCTTGTTTGAATTTTAATTTTATAACCTTATTATATTTCCAAAATAATAATCTTTTCTCTATGATTAGACTTATTTCAATAGATTTTCTTATTATCCTTTGCATAATATCAGTTATATTTTAAATAAAGCAGGCAGGTCGCCCCACCTGCTTATATGATTAAGCTCCTTGATAGTTAATCTCATCTTTAACTAATCGTAACCCTCATCTATTACCCACAAATTCAAATGGACTATTTGGAACATCTCAAGCTCTTACTACATCTACGAACCCTTGTATCAAATCACCATTCAATCAAGCATCGTATAAGTAGATAGTCTTGTTTTTACCATTAGCATCGTTGTTTCATACAATCTTTACTACTACTTTTGGAAGCTCTTTTACTTGTAGATTAGAACCATAAGCAGTGTAATCAGTTGTACCACTTACATCTACTGAACTAATACCTAATATTTTTTCTAATACATCCATCTCACCGATTTCATACCAGTTTCAAGATATTCTCGCATTTGGAGTATATGCTTGATATATTACTCAGTTATCATCTGTTTCAATCTTGATTTGGTTGTCAGAAGTGTTTACTGCGAACTGAACATCAGTTACAGAAGCCATCCTTTCATAAGAAAGAGCGTCTAATTCAGATATTACAGTAGCTACGTTACTTAAACTGTCATCAAGTGCTGTAATTGAAGCCCAATCTGCTATATATACCTGTCAAGCTAAAATAGATAATGCTTTTTGATTTGTTGCTGTCATTTTTTAATTGTTTATAATTTAAAAAGTTTTTTGTATGCGAATATTGGTAGTTCAACCACTCAAGGTCAATATGCTACTCAATCTATTATAGTCAGTCTTTTCAAAGTTACTTGCTTTGTCTTTTCTGACTTAATCTCTTTTGTTATGAATTTTGTTTTCTCTATCTTCATAGATTTATTCTTGTAATTTTTTTGCATTTTTTATCCTCAAGAAATAAAATCATTTAATTTATAAACTGGAATACAAAGTCTTGAATAAGTAGGTTTCTATTTTTATCATCCACAAACATTCTATATGTCCCACCCTCTCTAATCTTATAAACCTCAAAATCTCATAATTTATAGACTTGAAAGCTGTTTGTAGTGACTAAATTATCTATAAGAAGTTTAGATATTGCGACCAGTTCCTTTTTTCTCACATTCTCATTATGTCATATCAATCTAAACTCTACTAATGCTTGTTTATCTACTGCATTTATAACCTGTGATACTGTGTTTATAGTCAGATATATTCAGGTCTGCTCTCTCATAGGTTCTCAATAATAAATCCTATCACTCAAAACAGTGGCTATACTTGTTGTAGCTTTCAGATATTCGCATATTTGGTCTATTTCTACTACTTTTGCCATTATTTATTTAATTGTCTGATAAATTTATTTATCTCTCCCTCTATGATTCTTTTAACCTCTTTTTCGTTCTCAAACTGTGCTTTTGAATACATCCTTGCACCTACTCAGCTATAAAAAGGACTTCAACCTGCTCTCCTACCACCTCATTTATAGTAGTTATATTTCTTACGACTAACCCCATATTCTACATACGGAGCATATTCAGTTTCGTTTATTAGTCATCAAGAGATTATATCGCCTTGTTGTCTGATTGGTTGTTTTTTGTTACCCTCTTGTAGTTTATAAGTATCTTCAGGAGTATTTTTCTCTGCTTCTTTGAGTAAAAGCTCTACTCATTTTTCTATTCAAGTTTTAATATAAGTTAACATCTCTTTCACTTACTTTTAAAACGATATTATCTATCTTTCAGTTTATATCTTTATATGGAAACACACTATCTATAACATAACTACCAAAATCCATCATATCAGTCGATAAATCTATTGTCATACCTCTACGAACAAGTGTTTTATCTCATTCAAGTACAACTTCTAATGTTTCGTTTTCAAACTCTCTAGCTTGATTATTACTTCTATATCTGTTACTTGGGACATAGAAATCACAAGCAATAGACTGATAAACAGGAGAATAACTTTTAGTATCCTCTCCATCTATATTTATTATATCTACATCATATATAGAGCATATCTTATCTAAAAACATTATACTGTGATGGTTGAATAATTAAAAATAGTGGATTTTACTGTATCAAAATCTTTTATATCCTTAAAAGTCACGCTTCTAGGTCATAAACTATATGATTTTATTTCTTGTCATTGTGTTTTTGCTAATTCTCAAGATACCATCAAATATTGCATATACTTAATATCATTCGGTATAGTCTGATATCAAGCTACATATTTGATAGTGAAATATGGAAAATCTAGTCAAGATATATACTCAACTAGGTTTTTTATATATAATCTACTGTTTTTAGGGTCTTGTATCCTATAATCAGTATTCAATACCCCTGTATATGCTTTTCAGTTTATTTCTGTGATACTAGCAACCTCAAGATTAGATAATTGGATTATAGAATATCCGAACTTATAATCAACTTCGCATACCTTTATATCCTCTTGTTTGTTTCAATATGATAAATCTCATATCAATCAATCTAATATGTCTTTGGTGCTATCAATCAATAGACTAACCTGTGTGCTTGTTTGTGCATCAAGCGATGTTACTCAAGCAAACTGCATATACTCTGCATTAGTTATATATCCCATAGTTTATGAGTTTAGTTTTTCTAAAATAACTTCTTCACTCCATTGAGGTCAAGGTCTTTTACCAAACTTCTCTATATATAGTTTGATAAGTGATTTTTTGTCAAGAGTTGTTTCAGGTTTAGATGTTTCAATAATATCTGTGTTTGGTTTTGATACTTCCACATCTCCTTTAACTTCTCTAAAATACATATTTTTAATCTCTAATTCACTTTCAAAGATTTCTCATTCAACTACTTTTACTTTATCACTATTTTTGTGAGTTTTTACCATAGTGTGCTCTTTTCAAGTGTATTGATATTTTTTTAATTCAGCCATAATGAATTGTTAATTATAAAGATTGGGGGATTTTATGGCAACCCCCCGAAGCCATTATTTAACTAGGATATGTTTATTCATAATACTACTGCTGGGTCTGTTTCTCCTGCTTTTTTATTAGCGATAGCAAAACCTGCATCCATAGTACCAACAAATTGGTATCATTTACCTGGTATTTTATACACAGTAATATCTAATCCATTTTTACCGTAACCTCGTTGTACTGCTGGTCTCCATACATATAGAGCAGAACCTTTAGTGTTGTTTGATGCTGTTGCACTTGCTTTTCCGTCAGCTTCAGTAGCAGGGAAATCACGGTGAACAAACAAGTCAACTCCTGCTATATTAGATAATGCACCTGTGATAGCTGTTGAATTTACTCCATTCTTTTGGAATTCTAGGAATTCAGATATAGTCAATGCTTTGTTGTATGCTTTGTAATCCATAATCAATACTAAATCTTGTAGATTAGTAGAATATTTATTCATAAGCCCTCTCAACACAAATAAGTCTTCCATATCTAGAGTACCTAAATCTTTGTAGTCTACATTTTCTGTTCCTGCTAGAGCAGTTTTTCTTAAACCAGTCCATCCAAGAAGTCTGTGGTCTGATGCTCAACCAGTTGTAGCAAATGTTGTTGCTGGTGCTTGGTCATCAGAGTTTACATTTCCAACACTCGAAGTTTCAGGGTCTCCATTTATGATTGCACTTTCAAATGTTCTTACAAATGATTGAGCCATTTTTCTCAAAATCATTGTTTGTAAGTCAGCAACACTATAAGCTAATTCTTCGTTTGATACATCTACAGAAACTATCATTGAATATTGGTTGATTGTTACATCACCAGTAGGCAATAATTGTTTTCCTTGTGCGATTGCACCTGCTCCAGTAGTCCATTCAGAATTACCTTGTGCAAATGGGATTTCTCCTACGATTGGTACTTTTTCTGATTTACCCATAGAGTTTCCGTGAAAACCTACCATAAATGCATTCAAGATACCAGCATACATAGGCACCATTTCTAAAACTGTGTCAGTCAATACATTAACTGGGATAAGTTCTTTACCATATCCAGTATTTGTTGTGTGTACTACTTCGTTTGTTTTTAATCTCATATCAGCTATTTTCTTTTCTGATAATTCTTTTAATTCGTCTGTAATCTCAATAGATTTCAGCTCAGCTAATTGTTCTAATAATTTATCCATTTTTTTAAATATAAATATATAAAAGGTTTTATGACTTAATTTTAGCGATAGTTTTTGCTAATCAAGTCGCTAACATTACATCTTCTTGTTTCTTTTCCTCTACATAAGGTAAAGCACTATCAATGTAATGATTTTTGAATGCTGTATAAAGTTCTTTGACTTTACTTAGACATCATTCTACTACTGCACTCATATCTTCTTTGAATTTCTTTGTATCAGATTTCAAATCAGATAAATCTTTTTGAAGCAAATCTATTTGATTTTTGGTTTCAATAGATAGCCCCTTTGTTTCCTCTATTGTTTCAAGAGTTTTTTCTATTTGATTGAACCTTTTTTCCAAATCTTCATTGGTTTCAACCTCAACATCATTCTCAGGTGTTTCAGTATCTTCAGATTTGTCGCTATCTCAAACGACATTCTCAGGTATTTCAGGCTCTTCAATAGTTTCTTTTTCCTCTTCAACTTCTTTGTCTTCAATTTCTAGTGATTTTTCTAATTCTAGTTTGAATTCTTTTGTCTTATCTATCCATTGTGTTTGACTTTCAACTTCTACATTTTCTCATTCCAATACAACATCTCAATCTTCCATTTTGTATCATCTTCTATAATATTTATCAAATCATCATTCTTCTGCATATAGATAATGATTAAACACAAACTCATTTTCAAATATTTCTATTACTCGCACCCTTTCATTACTTCATTCAACTATTCCAAACTCCTCTTTTAGTTTATTTTCTATTTGTGCTTCTAATCATTCATTGGATATAAGTTCTTTTTTCTCAATTTCTTTATTTTCTTTGTTTTCTGTTTCAATTTCGTCTTTTTTTTCTTCTTCACCTACATTATCCTCACTTTCTTCTTCAACCTCTTTATTTTCAACTTCTGTATCGGTCTCAATTAGCGTTTCTTCCTCTTTTTCTTCTGTATCTATGTTTTCTTCTTTAACTTCTGTAATTTCTTCTTTGATTTCTTCTTTTTCATCTACTACCTCTTCTTTTTCTACCAAATCTTCGCTTTTTATCCTCAAATCCTCTATTGATTTATAGAATGCATATTCATCATTCTTAGATATTTGGAAGTTTTTAGCATATTCTTCATCATTCAATCATTTTTTTAACAACTCTTCTTTGCTTTTTATCTTCGCTTTTGGGTTCATTGGTACACTCACCAAACTAACCTCAAATAATTCTAGTCAGTTTATCTGTCGGTATACTCAATCAGGTGTATCTATTGTTTCATATTCAGTTATTCTATAACCAAACGACATAGTTTTGATTACCCCTGTTCTTAAATCTTGGAATATATTATCTTTATCAGTCTTTACTATACCTTTCACATACAATCAAACATCATCAATAGTAGCTTCAATGATAGTCCCTATCGCTTTATTTGAGTCGTGTTGTAAAAAGATTATTGGGTTCTCCATAAACTGCTCAATAGAGTTCCTAAATGCTTCTGGCATTACCACATCTCTACCACGGTCCAAATCTTTTGTGCTAGCATATCACTCAAACTGTAATCAGTTATAGGTATTACCATCAGCACCCTTATAGGTTACTTCTGTGATACTTGGTTTGTTGTCCTCTTGTTTCAAGGACATTTTGAAAAATGATTGTAGTTTTTTCATATCAAATTATTTAAAAGTTAAATTGGTTATTAAGATTTTCTAAAAACGACATATTACTTCATATTAGAGGCTTGTTTGCTTCCTCTATCTCGAATTCATTTAAGCCCCTTTCGCCCCTAGCCTCGTTTATTGTTATTATTCATAACTGAACATCTTTTCTCTGTCATTCCTCTATTTCTTTACGGTCTATAAATAGTTCGCTATCTAGTTTTATCCTATAATCAGCTTTTGGGTTTACAAACTGTTTATAAAAGTTGTTTATATCATCTTCAAACTGCATAGCTAGATTGTTTATTGTTTCATTTGCCTCTTGTCTTATCGCTGTGATACTCCTGTCAGCACCTCACTCCATCATAAATCAGATAATTCTAGGGTCTATCTGGAATACTATTCACCATTTCTTTATTATAAAGTTTCTCAAATTTATTAAATCCAAATCTTTATTAGTTAGTTCTAGTATCTTCACGTCTTGGATACCACCTGCTATCATTATTTTATGAGCATTCTCAGAACCTTTATATTTGTTGTTTACATCTTCTTTGATTTGACTTAGTTTATCTTTGTCCATAATAACATTCGGGTCTAGCATAAACAAAGCATTAGGAACACTATTATTTTCAAAGAAATAGAACTGTCTTTTTGAGCTTTCTGTATCACTTAAAGCATCATATACTATCCCTTGATATATAGATTTTCAGTAGTTAGGATTGTTTGGGTCATATCTTACAATACTATTATATAGTCAATCTTTTGATATGTTTCTCATATTCATACCACTGATTTGTTTATATCATACTATATTTCAGAATTTATCCACCTCTTTTTGTATCGTTCTACTATCCACTATCTGACAAGTTATATCGTTTGATAATGTTTTTCTTGGATACATATAAATATCTCCACTACAAAAATGATTAGTAAAGTATTTATCTTTTAATGTGCTTCGTGTACTATCCTTGAATACATCATATACCTTTTTTAACTCCTCTTCGTTATCCAACACCTCTCAATCCTTTTGAAGATATAATCAGTTTTTACCAACCCAATTAACTATCTTGGTTTTATATGCTTCTGCTTCTAATGAATAGTTTTGTATTCTGTAATAAGTATTTTTATCAATAACAATTTTTCAACAAGACGCAAAGTCCTGTCCTATCACTTGAAATCAAACTGAGTTTATAGATTTCTTGGATGTTGTTTTATTCTTTACTGTTTTATTCTTTACTGTTTTTTTCGTTTTTTTATCTTCCATACAAAAAAAGATAATAATAAAATTATCTTTAATATAATATGTTTTTTTAAAAAATAAATAGATATTTATTATTTACTGGATTTTAAACAATTTTTTGAGTGAATAATTTTTTGAATATATTTTTTTGCCCTATTTTTCATACTATAATATCACCATTCAGTATTTATATATAATATTTCCATAATCTCTTCTCTATCCTTATTTTCTAAATAATATAGTCTTACAAATCAAGCAAGTCTTCTGTTTCATTTTAATTTTAATTCTTTTATTATATCTTCATACATTTTTATATAGTTTCAAAATAAAATCAAATTCAAGATAAACCAAAGGAATGAACCATACTATCAACTGCATCATCCTTATTACCACTCTCACCAGTAAAATATAGTAGTTGTTCTATTACATTATCAGTTTTTCATACCTTAAAAAATATCTCTCACCTTTGGAAACAACCCTCAAACTCTTTTAGTCTAGTTCGTTTGTCTTTGGTTGCATTGATTGTAGTAATTGGTAGATTATATCCTCACATATTCGCAGGGTCTTTAAATAGCTTAGCGTAAATTTCTCAACCATTATTCTTTTCAATCTTTATATTTCTTGGTTTATAATTTAGATACATATTCAATACTGTCCTACATATATTTTGGTTGTTTTTCTCCTCACCTTTCAAACTTATCTCCTCTAATACATATCTATATAATACATTTTCTACTTTTTTAAATCCAGTCACTGTAATAGAGAAAGCATCTGATTTGGTTTTCTCGCTGAATGCTGGGTCTATACCAGCCTCAACATAATCAAACTCTATATTTTCATCAAACATCCTTATATATTCTGATTTGATTAGTCTATCTTTATTTGAGAATGGTTTTAGAAGATAGTTCTGATTAAAAGATATTTCTCATAAATCATTCAGCTTTTTTTCTAGTGAAATCTTATGTTTTTTTGGGTCTTGTATATTCTGATTATACTCCTCAGCTTCTTTGTTTGTTTTTGTGTATCTATCCCACACTGGCTCACCATTTTCATCTACTACCTTTTGTGATTGTATGCTCCAGGAAGCATTGTTTTTATATTTCTGTTTTAATCTTGGATTGAGTCAGTCTTCCATTATCACATTACCTAGTATCCTAATCTGACAATAATCAGCTAGACCTCAAAACACTTCATCCTCTAAAAATCTCATATTTTGGTCTATGATAGCTTTATTCTTTACGCTGTTGATATTATCAATATCATCAAGAAGTAATGAATCTGGTCTTATCATACCATCTTTACTCATAAATACCTGTCATCTCATACTCGTACCCATTGAAAATGCTTTTAGTTTTATATCATTCTCTGTGATAAACTCGTTTACTGATTTCTTTTGTGATTTTTTTTCTACATTATCAGAAAAAAACAACTGTCAAAAATCGTTTATTAGTCTTTTATTTGTTTGTAATTGGATAGCTATCTGAAAAAGATGAAAACTTGATGATTTTTGTTCATAAGAGAACACACAAATAAACCTCTTTTTCCTATAACATATACACCATAAATCATACAATAATCAAATCAACATAGTCTTTGCACTCTCCCTATGTCATTCTATGTAAATATTATATCATTCTTGAGTAAGATTGCACCACTTCTTATGAAATGGTGCAATCTTTGGATAATGAAACGAGCTTGGGAAATAATATAAACAAAATGTCATAAAATCCTGTTCAAGATATTTTACTCTCGTTTCTTTTTTACTCAAGACCTCTTTAAGAAGCTGTTTTTTCTTCTCATTCATCAGTTTTACTTGCTTCTGCTTGTAAAAAATCGTAATCAATCTTTGCAGGTACTTCATAATCAAATCCTAATTCCTCTTTTGCTTTAATCATATCGTCTAATGCTTCGTTGTATTTTTCACAAAACTCTTTTATCTGATTTATGTGTTGGTTTATCTCTTTTACTTTAATGATGTAGTTTTTGAGATACTTATCCATATTATCAAATAAAAGTTTGTAGTTTATTGTAGATTTAGATCTCCTCTCCTCTACAATCTCAAAACATTCGTCATCAATTTTGATGTACTCTTTTTTTAGTAGTTCACTCATAATATATTTAATTATAATTTAAAAACTAATTCCAACCCCTTTCCTTTATTATCTCCTGCCACCTTAACTTGTCTTCCTCTATCTTCTTCCATACTTTATGTTTGAATTCATTATCCATAAGTGTCTTGCTCTCGTAGTGATGTATCAATGTATTTGCTATTCAAGGACTTTGTTTCAAATCTTTTACTACCCTCTGGAATATCCGGTCATCACCATACCATATTATCAAACTTTCATCTATATCTCCAATCTCTTTTCGCCTTTCCTTTGTAGTCATCCAACACCAACCTATAATGTTCTGTTGTTTGATTATTATTTGTCATTCAAAAGGTTTATCTAATCTTGTGCTGTATGGTCAAACTATATAACTATCCTCTAAACTTTCAACCATAGCAGTATCAAATCAAG
>JGI24709J26583_10003123_pt1 | contig 13233 bp, 14 predicted proteins | sample BioPla2DNA1_FD_26583 | JGI IMG/M metagenome (IMG submission 26583) | reverse complement strand
CTTATGGTGTCTGCCGTTGCAGCATTTCCGGTAATAAGAAAAATTATGCTTAAGAAAAATAAGCAAACAGCATTTAAAGCTGGACTCCCCTTCTATTTATTTGGTGGGGTTATGCTAGCGGTAATGGATCCATCTTGGGCAAAGCCTTGGATGGTAGTTATAACAACATTTATCATGGGAATAGGATTTTCTGGTGCTCAAACCATGCCGTGGATAATATTCCCGGACACTATTGATGTTGCTGAACTTAAACTTGGTTATAGACCAACAGGTGCGTTTTCTGGAGCTATGACATTCATAAGAAAATTTGCAAGCGCACTAGGCATTGGAATGGTAGGATGGATTTTATCAGGTGTAGGCTATGTTGAAAGCACGCCAGAAGTAAGAGTTGTTCAGTCGGACACGGTTTTATTAACGATACGTTTAATAATGGGTATAAGCGTGGCAGTACTGATAATTACAGCATTTATAGCCGCGACAAAATATAAGATTGATGATTCAAAATTAAATAGAGTCAGATATTTCAACGAAAAAGCTAGAAATGGCGAAAATGACACACTAACGGCAGAGGAGCTTGCTGAGAAAGAACATTTAATAAATACGCTTGCAGGGAAAAAATTCGTATTAAATCTACCACCAATACCAAGCTTTAAGAAGAAAACCAAAAAGGTAGAAGATAGTAGTGTGCTAAAAATAGAGGATAAAAAAGAGAAGTAATATAACCCCTCGTAAAATATAAGGAGAAATGATGGACGAGATTAAAAATAATGAAGTAGCTTTGGATGAAACGCCTCTTGAGATAGAAGAGATTAAACCAGAGGATAAAATTCCATTTAAAGAAAAATTAGCATACGGAGCAGGCGCGCTGATGGATGGAGGCGGTGTTGCGCTAATGTCGTGCGTTTTGCTTAGGTATATGACAGGCTCGCTCGGAATTAGTGTGGCAGTAGCTGGAGCTATTATGATGGTTTCTAAAATCTGGGATGCAATCACCGACCCATTAATGGGAAATATTTCAGATAATACAAGAAGCAAATGGGGTAGAAGAAAACCATACATGTTTTTTGGCGGAATCATTTTATTTGCAGCATTTGTATTAATATTTATGCCAGTTAATAGGTTTATATCTAATCCATCTGGCAAAGCTGCATATATGGTAATAATGTATATTCTATACAACACTGCAAGTACAATAACACAGGTGCCGTATTGCTCGATGGCAAGTGATATATCCAGGAGTTTTAGAGAGAGAAATAACGCAAATACGGTGAAATTGGTATTCTCTGCTGTTGCAGCAGGGCTTGCATATTTATTCCCACTTCTTGCAATTGAATCTCTTGAAAAGGGTAAAATAAATGATATTACTTTCTGGCTAATAATGTTTTTAGTTTTTGGTGGTCTTTTTGGTGGCGGATTAATGATAACAGGAGCTTTTGTTAAAGAAAGAGTTACGGTACCAGTAGATACGCCAAAACAAAAATTTGATGTTAAACAATACATTTTACCTCTTCAAAACAAGAGTTTCAGATGGCACTTAACTATGTACGCAAGTGCATTTATGTGTATGGATATAATAAGTGCTTTAGCAGTTTATTATGCAACTGATGTTTGGGCAGGGGTGGAACTATTTGGTATGAAATTTAGTTCATTATTCGTAGTAGCACCACTTATGGTAACCGCGGTAATAGCATTCCCGGTTGTTAGAATAATGATGGACAAAAAGTCCAAACAATTTGCGTTTAGGATGGGACTTCCTGCATATATTATCGGAGGCGTTTTACTAGCCGTTATGAACCCATCATGGACTCCTCCAATACTAGTGCCTATTGCAGCTGCAATTATGGGGTTTGGTTTTGGTGGGGCGCAAATGATGCCGTGGATAATATTCCCAGATACAGTTGATGTAGCCGAATTAAAACTAGGCTATAAACCAGCTGGGGCATATTCAGGGACCATGACACTTGTTCGTAAGGTGGCCGGTGCTCTTGGTGTGGCCACGGTAAGCTGGGTTTTAGAAGGCGCAGGATATTTACCAGCAATTGTTAATGAAATAACTGGCGAGGCTGTAAACCAAGTACAATCAGAAGGTGTATTGCTTGCAATTCGTTTATCAATGGGAATAAGCATTGCTATTTTGATTTCGATAGCTTTGCTTGCATCGTTTATGTATAAAGTTGACAATAATAAACTTATGCGTATAAGAAGGTTAGTTGATTTGGAAAAAGAAGTTGGCCTAGAAGGGATGAGTGCTGAAGATAAAAAAGAGAAGTTTGAATTAACAGACTTGCTTGTTGGTTACACACATAAAGAACGTACAGAAGCAGAAAGAACATTGCTAGGTGTAAAAGCAAGCGTTGATGCGGATGTGTTTGAGTAATTAAATGTTTAAATAATATACACTTAAAGTACATAGTTTAAACTTATAATTAAGTAGTGAGCATAATAGGAGTAGAGCGTAAGTAAAAATGCAAGCTAACAATAAAAGAACAAATAAAATATTTGCAAGTAAGGCATTAATTTACTTTACTTGTATTATTTTGGTGTTAGTAATTTTACTTACAACATCGTCTTGTGCATGGTTACTAATGGAGCTTGGTAGAAATGATGAGCCAACCTATTACGTTACAAATTCATGCTTTACAAAAACTTCAGTTATAGGTGGAGCTGTACAGGGAGCTACAGATCCCGAAATGTCTCATGCTGTAGATGTATCGAGCTCATGTAAGTTGTCTTTAATTCAATATAGCCTGAAAATAGATTTCTACAACTCAAAAGATGAAAAGAAATTTACGTTTGAGCAAACATATGACGAAGAAGTTGCTGCTAACGAAACAATAAAGCAAAGAATATTTTTTAGCGAGAAGCAATATGCTCAAATAGATGTAGATTCAACATTAGTTGTTTGGTATGGCTTATCTTATGAAGACCCAGAAGATTCAACTGGTTCTCAACCATCTAATCCATCAAGCAGTGGGGGCACTTATAATCCATCACAAGATCCAGGGGACGAGTATCCCGATACTCCAAGACCAGCCAACACACATATAGTTAAGCTAGTGTATAACAACGGGAACAAGAATAAAATACTGTACGTTGAGAATAATAAAACATTTTCTACCCCAGATGATCCAGTTAGAGAAAATTATGATTTTATAGCATGGTATGCCGATGAGGCTTTGACAAAACGTTATGACTTTGCACAAGTTGTTAAAAGTGATACTAATTTATATGCGGGATATAAACTAGATGCAGCTAAAGTGACTAATGAGATTGGCGCAACATATATGAAGTCAGTTGTAAAGATATACAACGAAAGTTTTAATAGATCGTTTTTTGGAAGTGGGTCTTCAACAAGCCAAGGTTCAGGGTTTTGCTTCCATTCGGAAAATGGGCATTATTTCATATTAACCAATTGTCACGTAGCTCGCAAAAAGGATGGATATAGTTACCAAGACATAACGGTTGAGGATTACAAAGGTAATATTTATACGGGATACATATTTGAAGGACAAGGCAAGCTTGGTCCTGCAATCGACCCTGCTTATGATTTGGCGTGCGTGTATTTTAAATCCAATAACACGGAAGTAACGCCTCTTCCCATTGCTGCAAATCCATACCTCGGAGAAGATGTTATTTCTGTAAGTGCTCCCGAAGGGCAATCTAACCGCATTGCATTTGGAAGTGTTTCAGCTTATAAAAAAATAGATTTATCCGATTCAAGTCCAGCTGACTCTAATGTAAAATTTGATGTCATTGAACATAGTGCATTTATTAATCGTGGCTCTAGCGGTAGTGCGCTAATAAATCCAAATGGTCAGGTTGTTGGTGTAAATTATGCGGGTGGCGAGAGGGAGTTTTACGCAGTTCCTGCTAGTAGAGTAATTGAATTTTTGAACACATACGTTTATATAAGTAGCTAACGTAATATAATAAAGAGGTGGAGAGATGATTAGACATATAGTAATTTACAAATTTCATGAAAGAACAGATGAGATTGTTAAAAAGACCAAGGAAGTTTTATATTCTATGAAGGGAAAAGTTCCGCAAGTAATAGATATGGAATGTGGGGAAGATTTTTTAGGAAGTCCTAGATCGTTTGATTTTTTTCTTAGCGTAACACTAAAAGATAGACAAGCGCTCGCTGATTATCAAGTAGATAAATACCACGTAGATGTAGTCAAAAAACATATGCATTCTGTTATGAAGGAAAGTGCATCGGTAGACTCGGAGTTTTAATAAGTTTATTTAATAAGAAAAGATTTTACAGAATGGACTCATGCAAAAACATGAGCGTTTAGTTTTGTTAGTAAGGAAGCAAATAGGAGGAGAGTATGCAAAAAGAGTATGTTGTAAATATTGGTGGGAAAAAGGTTGCGTTACCCATTATGGAAATTGCAGAAGGGTTATCTATAGCGTTTTTTAATTTACATGGAGAGCAAGAACTAACAGAACATTGTGCTAAATGCATCGCGAAAATTATTCCAGATGCAGAGGTTGTTTTGACAGCAGAAAGTAAAGGGTTGCAACTAGCTCATTGTGTTGCAAGAAATTTAAACCACGCCCGCTACGCAGTTGCTAGAAAAAGTAAGAAATTATATATGCAAGATGGTCTCGAAGCAGAAGTTAAATCAATAACAACCGAAGAAGTTCAAAAATTATATTTATCAGAAAAAGATGCAACCTTGCTTAAAGGGAAAAAGGTAGCCATAGTTGATGACGTTATTTCTACAGGCGGTAGCTTAGTAGGGTTAGAGCAGCTAGTAAAGCTTGCAGGTGGTACTATTGCATACAAGGCTTTTGTGCTTGCAGAAGGAGCCGCTGCAGATAGAAAAGATATTAAATATTTAGCAACAATACCACTNTTTACATACTAGAAACCATTGTTAGCAATAGACTAATATTAAACGCGAAAGATTCATACAGGTGACAAAATTTGGTATAAGTACTAAAATACAATAGTACATTTAAAAGAGCATACAACATAGGTCATTGCAGTTTGTTGGTTATTAAATCTAAAAACCATATCCACAATACTGCCTTAAGGAGACTAGTATCGTGAAAAACGAAATTAAATTATTTGATGGAAAACAAATAAGAACTAAATGGGATGAGGAAAAAGAAGAATGGTACTTTTCCGTTGTTGATGTTGTTGGTATTCTTACAGAAAGCTCAAATCCACGCAGATACTGGAGTGATCTTAAGAAAAAACTAAAAAATGAAGAAGGTGCATTTCAGTTGTACGGAAAAATCGTACAACTGAAATTAGAATCGAGAGATGGTAAAAAATATGTTACAGATGTGGCAGATATGCAGGGCATTTTCCGAATAATCCAATCAATCCCCTCTCCTAAAGCAGAGCCGTTTAAGATGTGGCTTGCGGAAGTGGGGCAAGAAAGAATCGATGAAATCATGGACCCGGAACTCACTATTGATAGAGCGTTAAGAACATATCTAGAGAAGGGATATTCGAGAGAATGGATAAATCAGCGCCTACAAGCAATATCCGTAAGAAGAGAATTGACCGATGCTTGGCAAGACCATGGAGTAAAAGAAGGGCTTGAGTATGCAATTTTAACGGATGAGATAACTAAAGCTTGGAGCGGTATGACTACAAAGAAATACAAAACTTTCAAAGGTCTAACAAAAGAAAGTTTGAGAGATAATATGTCTACTACGGAGCTTGTTTTAAACATGCTCGCAGAAACTGCTACAAAAGATATCATTGATGCAAAACATCCAGAAGGTTTAGAAGAAAACAGATCAGCAGCCCAAGCAGGTGGTAGTGTAGCAAAAGATGCAAAAGCATCCATTGAAGAAAAAACAGGAAAACCAGTTGTAACATCTAAAAATGCAATAGATTTAGGTAGGTTGATAGGCGATATTACAAAGCAAATATCTAACGATAAATAAGGTTTAGATAAATAATAAATACGATAAACCAAATATAGGAGGAGATAGGTAGTAATACCTGTAAAAAATGGCACAAAAAGGCGAACTATTAACTAAAAAACACGGCGATTTAATTTATGACTTTTTAAAGTCGGGAATTCATGATGAGACAATTTTTTCAAAAACCACACTATTTGCATGGCCAGATACAAGGGATGTCTGTATACACGTAGATGATGACTTTTTAATTATTTCTTATGATTGTAAAAGAAATAAAAGAGTTATAATATCTCCGCTTGTTAGACGAAAAGAAGATTTTATAAAGGGGATTTGCTATTTAGAAAACCAGGGCGTAAAATTCATAGTTCAAGTAAGCGAGTGGCAAGCAGAGATTTTAAAGGAACGCGGGTATGAGGTAGAGCTTTTTGAGTCAAGAAGTGAATATCTTTATAGCCCCGAAGACTTAATAACATTAAGGGGTAAAAAGTTCCACGGCAAGAGGAATTTTATTAACGGATTTAAGTATAACTATGAATATAGACCATACAATGGAAGCGATGAAGACAGACAAGGAATTATTGACTTATTTAATTTAAATAAAGAAGATAGAGAAGCTAAAATAGCAGAAGCAGACATTAAAGAAAAGAAAAAAGAGTTTATTGACAATAACTCGGAATTAGAGATAGTTGCAATAAATAGAATTTTAGATGACTATGAGTATTTTAACGTTAAAGCAGACGTGCTCTTAATAGACGGTAAAATTCAAGGATTTGTAGCGGGAGAAATTTTACCAAACGGAATTGGTGGTATATATTTTCAAAAAGGGAATACTGAATATCGTGGAATTTATGCAATGATTGATAATCTATACTGCAAAGCACACTTTGATAGTGAAGAGGTCAGATATATAAATAAACAAGAAGATTTAGGTATAAAAGGGCTTAGAAAAGCGAAGCGAGATTATAGACCTGTCGCCATGGCAAATTTATACACTGCATTAGCAAAAGATGGTGTCTGTTGTTGTGATTGTCCGGAGTGCGAGAAAAACAAAAAGAAGAAACAGAAAAAACAAAAGTAATTCAAAGGAATAACTGGGATAATTATACACTTCAATTATATAAGGGAAATACATGGCAATTTCATTTACCCCACTTGGGAGCGGTAGTAAAGGTAATTCTATTTTGGTGTCTAACGAAAGACATAAGTTTTTGATTGACTGTGGTTTTAGCTATAAAGGCATTACTGAAAAACTAGCTTTAGTAGATGTTAAGCCAGAGGAAATTGAGGCTGTANTTATTACTCATGAGCATACCGACCATGTGAAATGTGTACATACGCTTTCTAAGATGTGCAATATTCCAATATATGCAACGCAAAAAACACTTGTTGAAATTGATAGATCCATTGGTCCTGTTAATGGTCGCGTTGTGGATATGAGAGGGTTTAATATTGGAGGGATTGATGTGTTGCCTTTTAGGATTCCGCATGATGCGGTAGATCCTGTAGGGTATGCCTTTGCAGACAAAAACTCTAAGGCTTTATATGCAACAGATTTAGGACATATGACACTAGAAATAAAGGCTCTCGCTAAAGATTCGGACCTTATAATGATTGAAAGCAACTATGATGAAACTATGCTTAAAAATGGTCCATATCCTGTGTTTTTAAAAAGGAGAATTGCCTCTGATACAGGGCATTTGTCAAACAGCAGCTGCTCAAAGGCTATTTTGGAAATAATAGAATCGGGACCTAAACAGTTTATTTTAGGACACTTAAGTGAAAACAATAACACTATAACAAAGGCAAGAGAAGCGCTTGATAATGTTATGAAAAAGGCAGGCGCAGAAGAAGGGAAAGACTATATGGCTTGTATAGCAGTTCAGCATACTGTAACTGCCACAGTGCTTTCAAAATGCTATTAAACCAACAAGTTAAAAACAACTAATCTATAAGGAGACATCAAATGGAGCGAAAAAAAATAGAAACTAAACATGTGCTTTTTATATTTATAGTGCAGACGATATTAGCAACTTTGTTTTCGCTTGTCACTATATTTTTGCAGAATAAAGAACTTGCAGTTTTACTAAATTATGGATTTTCTCAGCTAGCGCTTGCTATTGCAGTTTTATTTATAGTCCAAATGCAAAGGTTAGATTTTTTTGATGCAGTACCAATTAAAAAGAGAAAAATTAATTGGTTGATTTTAGCGCTTATGCCAATTATAGCAGTAGCATTACTTGCGCAAAACACTTTGCTGTTGAGCGGGTTTGCTGTCTTAATGGAATCACTAAATATTGAACTTAATGTACCTTTCCCCGATTTAACAAAGAATGCAGGTGTTTTTATTGGAGCAATTATTTTAATTGGGATAGTGCCTCCGATAGTTGAGGAAATATACTTTAGAGGGGTTGTGCTGTCAGCTATAAAAAACCGTGGAATGGTATATGCTGTTTTAGTAAATGCAACAGTTTTTGCGCTTGCTCATATGAATGTAGCACAACTTGTTCATCAGTTTATAGTTGGAGCATTGCTTGCTTACATTGTATTAAAAACAGATAATATCTGGTACGCGATAGCTATTCACATGACCAATAACATAATAGGAGTACTTCTAATTTTAAGTGAATGGTATAGTTCTCTTGCAGATATGAGTAAAACATCAATTATTACGATGGTGATAATGATGGTTGTTGGTTTTGTAGTTCTTGTTGGATGTTTAATCTTGTTCAGAAGGCTGAGTGAAAAAGATGCGGAAAAAGCAGCTGAAGAAAAGAAATCTAAAGAATCTGATAGACAAGACTTACTACAAACAGAAGAGAAATTATCGCAAATATATGGTCTTGATAGCGGATACAAAGAAGTTTTATATACTGGAACTAACAAAGAAGATCCTGCTGAAGAAGATAAGATAATAGATAAAGCTCTAGATAACTTAAAGAAAAAGCCTAGTAAACTAGTAGATATAAGCATCTTAGCAATATGTTTATTTTGCACCTTAATTATGATAATTAGTATGGTTGTAACATCAGTTGTCGCTAATATGCCCATAGACTTTTTTGAATAAGATTAAGTAATAACTTTTAAAATAATCAGTAATGTTGTATTATAGAAAAACGCGCATGTATTAATACGCAAAACTACATAAAGTTAATTCAGATAGAGAAAGATGAAAACATTAAAAGCAAGAAAAAACCAAAATAATGAACAATTACCTATAGAAAATGGGAAGCGCACATTTAGACTATCTATAATTTTTGCCATAACCGTTATTGGTCTTATGGTTTTGAGAGCAATCTTTGCAAACTTGGTTATGTCGGATAATGTTAGTTCTTGGGTTTTCTCATTTGCTATGCAGGTAGGGGTTATGGGCATAGTTCCTCTTGGGTTATATAAAATAATGATAAAAGGGAGTAATCAAGAACTAATTCATGACTTTAAACTCAATGTAAAACTATCGCCTAATGTATATGCTATGGCATTTATCATCGGCATCTGCATGTATATAGTCAATTCGGGAGTATCGGGACTTTGGTATAACTTCTTAACTGCAATAGGATATCAGTATCCGAATCCTGTGGGCGTCTTATATAGAACGCCAGAGATACTAGTTATGGAAATTATTACTACTTGTATGCTTCCAGCAATCTTTGAAGAGATTTCAGATAGAGGACTTTTACTTAGCATCTTTAGAGACAAAACAGATAGGTTTAAAATAATCCTCATAGGTCTTAGTTTCGGCGTGTTGCACCAAAATGTTCCACAACTTATGCCAGCTGCAGTAGCAGGACTTATTTTAACATTTGTAGCAGTCAAGTCAGGAAGCATAGTGCCAGCTATGATAATTCACTTTATGAATAACTTTTTAGTTACTATAACCAATTATGCCGAACAAAAAACGGATGGGTTTAGTAGGTTTATTAGTTCTTTAGAAAGCTCGATGTATAGTAGCAGTATAAACTTTTTAATAGCTATTGTAGGTGCTGCGCTTATCCTAGGGTTTTTATTAAGACAGTTTAAGGTTCAGGCAAGGCCTAAAAGAGAAGAAATTGATGGGCCAGGTGCTGGGGTTGCAACAATCCGCATCACACCAGCTCCTTCGCAAGCTAGGGAATTATTGGAAGTATATGGGCCAGAGGTTTTAACAGAAGAAGAGAAAAAACAAATTACTTTAGAAATAGTGCAGGCGGTACAAAAAGCAAAACAACTGCACTTTAAAAATGCTGTTAAAAATGGTGGTGTTAAGGCGGTAATGCTACAGACGGAGTATCTCCCCGTGTTAATAGCCCTAGTAGGTGCGGGAATATTTACTATTTTAACATTCGTATTTAGGTTTAGGCCGTAAGCCATTTTTTAAGAAGCAAATTAAAAAGATTAAAGTTAAACACGTTATTAGCAAACAACTATACTAAAAAGCAAGGAAAAATTTGTGATACGGATTAATATTGTAGCAGTAGGAAAACTAAAGGAAAAGTACTGGAAGGATGCTATTTCAGAGTACTCTAAAAGGATGCAAAGATATTATAATCTGAGCATCATAGAGGTAAACGAATACTCTAGTTCCAAAAATATCGAAGTAATAAAAGCACAAGAAGGAGAAGCAATATTAAGTAAAACTAGAGGGAAAATAGTGCTTTTAGATATTCAAGGAGATATGGTTTCTAGCGAAGAAATAAGCTCATTTATTGAAGACTATGCTATTAAAGGGACATCTGAGATAACCTTCATAATCGGAGGGTCTCACGGGGTGTCAGATCAAGTAAAAGGGTCTGCGGACAAAATAATATCATTTGGGAAAGTAACATATCCTCACCAAATGGTAAGGTTAATACTAATGGAGCAAATATATAGAGCAGGCACAATTATGAATAAAGAAAACTACCATAAATAAGTATAATTAAAATCAAAATAATTACTGTTGTAGGTCTGGTGTAAAAACTGGAGAAATAGAGAAAATGAGTAAAGAAGAGTTCATGCAAGAGGCAATAAAAGAAGCACTAAAAGGAAGGGACTTAGATGAAGTCCCTGTTGGCGCTGTTATTGTAAAGGATGATAAAATTATAGCTAGAGCTCATAATGAAAAAGAAAAACATAAGGATGCTACTAAGCATGCGGAGATGGTGTGTTTATCAAAAGCAGCAAAAGAATTGGGCTCTTGGTGGCTTGAGGATTGCGATATGTATGTAACCTTAGAGCCTTGTGCAATGTGTGTTGGTGGAATGATTAACTCTAGAATTAGGAAACTATATGTTGGAACTATGGATCCTAAAAGCGGCTGTGCGGGCAGTGTTGTCAACTTGCTGGCACCTGGGCTTTTTAACCATAACATCGAATTTGAAAATGGTGTTCTTGAAAAAGAGTGTGGTCAAATACTATCAGATTTTTTTAAAGGGAAGCGACAAAAGAAGTAGCACGCAAATAGCGGCTCTCCACAATTGTATTTATTGAGTTTATGGTAATATACCCATTCTTGGAACTGTGACAAAGATACCGTGCAGGGAATTGATAGTGGAAAGAATGCGTGTTTGCATGATATATTATTTAGGTAGTACAAAATTAAAACTAGTATAGGTTAGTTGGTGAAATATGATATTAATTATAGGTCTTGGTAATCCCACAGAAGAGTATGCAAACACATACCATAATATGGGGTTTATGGTTTTGGATAAGCTAGCCGAGATATTAAAAAAAGACATCAAAAAAAGGGAGTGTAATTCTCTTGTCGCATCTTTTTCAATCAAGGGTGAAAAGGTTGTTTTAGCTAAACCACAAACATTTATGAATCTTTCAGGCGAGGCGGTTAAATGCTTAATGAAAAAACACCAAGCAGACGTGTCAGAAATTATAGTTGTTTTTGACGACATTGATATTGAAAAATATACTGTCAGAGCTAGAGTCAACGGAAGCGCTGGTACACACAATGGTATGAAAAATATAATCGAACACATACAAAACCAGAACTTTAAAAGGATACGGGTAGGCATTGGTAAAAACGACAGGGTTTTAAAAGACTTTGTACTTGCAGACATAAAAGAAGAAGAAAAGGAAAAATTCGATGAAAGTATTGAAAAGCTAGCAAAGTTATTACAGCAATACATTTACAGGAAAGACTTTAACAAATTAATGAGAGAAACGAGCAAGATTGGAAAAACAGAAGAGGTTTCTGCTGAGGAAGATAAAGAATAATAAACGCAATATAAGCAAAGGAGAAAAGGTATGAAAAAGTTTTTAATTTATGCAATGAACGGTGAAAAGATGTGTTTTATACATGCCCTTTTAAATGCTTTGGATTTAAACGAAAAAGGACATGAGGTAAAAATTGTTTTTGAAGGAAAGTCGGTAACATTACCACCCGTACTATATGCTGAAAAAAATCCATTATACAAAAAAGCACTTGATAAAGGACTAGTTGATGGAGTATGTTTAGCGTGTTCAAGGACTCTTGGGGTTGAAGAAGAGATTAAAAAGCTTGGACTACCACTAATTTCTGATATGTTTAACCATGCTGGCGTCAGGCCGTATGTTGAAAAAGGATACGAAGTTTTAGTTTTTTAAAAAGACAGCATATTTTAGAATCCATTTTTAAAGTGCTACATTTAGCGTAGCGCTGGTTTTGATGTATAAAGTGTTTCGTAAGATTTTCGCAAAACATACACCAATAATGTGATATAATCAAACTAATATATAAGATTCCTAACATCTAATCTGTTACATAACTTGAGTTTCAGTAAGTTATGCGAAGAACATTATGGGAAAGGCAATTTTATTTTGTTTAGTATTTGTTCTACTAGTCAGTACGGTTTTAAGTGCATGTTTTTTGCCAAGAATTTCTTGCAGTCCTAAACCTAAAGATGAAGGTGGAGATATCGTAGAGAGCGAGGGTCTTTAGTTTGCTCTTAACGAGGATGGAGAAGGATATACGGTAGTTGGAGTAGGTTCTTGTAAAAAAGAGACAAGAATAGTAGTTCCATCTATGTGTGAAGGTAAGCCTGTTGTTTCTTTTAAAGCTGGTATTTTTGATGATGCGAAAGATTTAGAAGAACTAGTCTTATCTGATGGTATGAAATTTATTCCAGATAGCGGGGTTTCATTGCATCCGGTGTTAAAATCGGTTACTATGGCCAATTCTATTTCGTGGATTGGCGAATACGCTTTTCAGCAATGTCCAAACCTTGAGACCGTAAACATATCGGAAAATGTTGATACATTAAGGCTTGGAATTTTTTATAACTGTCCGAAACTCTCAAGAGTGGCTCTCCCTGAGGGTATTACCACTATTGGTGACTCTGCTTTTTATGGGTGCACGAGTTTAACTGAGATATCACTCCCAGATAGTCTTACAACTAT
>JGI24709J26583_10003122_pt1 | contig 13233 bp, 10 predicted proteins | sample BioPla2DNA1_FD_26583 | JGI IMG/M metagenome (IMG submission 26583) | reverse complement strand
GATGAAATTTCTAAAGCTGAAGACTATTCAGGGGCAAGACCTAACGCCCCGTTGTATGGCGCACCTGTACTTATACTTGTTTCTTCAAAACTTGGGGAAAAACCAGCTATTGAATACAGTAATGTTGGATGCGTTATGCAAACTATGGCGCTTGCAGCGACCGCAAAAGGACTGGGAAACATCTATCTTTGGGGATGCATATACAGATTAAAATCACATCCTAATATAGTCAAAAAGTTCGAACTTCCCGAAGGCTTCGTGCCGATTTCAGCCCTTGGTGTTGGATATTCTAAAACCCCTCTTGAAACAACTCATAAACCTAGGCACGTTATAAGCACAAATTCCATACGATAGTCTAAGTTTCAGCCTTATATTTTACATTGTGATACTAGTCAAAGCGTTTAGTGTTGCCTTGTGCATGCGCGCATTTATCTTGCAAACTTAGGTACAAATAATATATATTATTAACATACACGATAATCGTGCTTATTTCTAAAATCATTGTGGTTTGGAAGCTACATTGGCTAAAATGAAACACTAATTATACGGTAAAAACTCTAAAAAAGCCGGAGGTGCTTTATGAAAAAAACTATGGAAAAAATAATTTCGGTCGCCCTAGCTGTAATAAGCTTATTCTTTGTAATCTTAATTTTGGTTACTATGTACGGTGGCATATCAATGGATGACCTATCCAACAAACTTGTACGTGCACTCATTTTTATAATGTTTGGTGCATTTATGCTACTGTCTGGTTTTAATATTTGGGCAACATTTATTGATGATGAAAAACTATCTGATGTGCTTTTATTTAAAGATAGAGAGAGCGCAACAAAAGCAACTGTTGGTGTAGTGAAGAAAACAGCAAAACGCGTTTGTAAGCAAGTTGAGGAAGCTAGAATCCGTAAAGTCATCCTTCACTCAGATGCAAGTGGCAATATAAGCATGAACATTGCAATCAAAGTCACTTCGGACGAAACCATGGATGTAATAACAAAAGTTCGCGCCCTACTAATAGAAACTTTTAGTGAGGTATTTGGAATTGAGTTTGCATCAATTAACTTCAAGGTTGTAAAATCTAAAAACACCTTTGTCCCAACCGATAAAGATGTTGATGCTAAAGTAAAAGAGTTAAAAGCGAGCGTGAAAACTAATAAACTACCTGAAAATAAAGTGCAAACATCAACTGTTACTGGAGATGTGCCTTCCGAGGAAAAGGAAGAAGTTATTGAAGTAGTAGAAGCAACTGAAGAAACCGTAACTGAATCTGAAGAACAACTAAGAGAAATCCAAGCCGAAATATATGAAGCAGAAGATGCCGCTATTGATAGAAAAGCAGCGAAAGTAGCCGCAGAGGAAGAAATAAAAGATTCAGAAGAAGCAGAAGAAACTCCTAAAGAAGACGCCCAAGAAAATGCGAAAGTAGCCGCAGAGGAAGAAATAAAAGATTCAGAAGAAGCAGAAGAAACTCCTAAAGAAGACGCCCAAGAAAATGCGGAAGAAGAGGATACAGAAGAAGATAAATAGTATATGAAAAGTAGCTTACCTAACCTCACTTAGGTAAGCTATATATTAACAAATTATAGGAGGGATAGTCGCTCCGCTGTTAAAGTGGAGCGATTAATAATTATGACAGACCACAAAAAAGTAGCAATAAGAATTAAGTATTTGAGAGAAGTTTTAAACATCTCCGAAAAAGAAGTCGCAGAAGCAGTCGGTATTACTGAACAAGAATACATATATGCAGAATCTGGTAAAACTGACTTTACTTTTAGTTTTTTGCAAAAGCTAGCAAGATTCTTTTCAGTTGACCTAGTTCAACTACTATCGGGAGATGCTCCAAAATTAACTGGATTCCAAGTAACAAGAGCTGGAGAAGGGATGGTTTTAGAGCGCAGGAAAGGCATGAAACACCTACATCTAGCATCGGACTTTAAAGATAAGATGGCAGAGCCTTTTATTGTTACTGCGCCATACGACCCAAAAGATAAAGATAAGCCTATCGCACTTTCCGTACATAACGACCAAGAATTAGACATCGTTTTAAAAGGCAAGTTAAGAATACGGGTTGGCGAATACGAAACTGTTTTGAATGAAGGAGATACTATCTATTACAATGCAAACATCCCACACGGCATGATGGCAGAAGGCGAGGACTGCACATTTGCTGCAATAGTAATTAAACCAGGCCTTGATGTTTCTAAAGTACATGACATAAGCACTGCTGAAGAAGCTACAAAACTTGCTGATTCCGAAGCTCTTTTCAACGAGTTTGTTACTCCTATACTAGATGAAAAAGGACGCCTTGTTGATATTAAATTCCATCCACCTGAAACTTTTAATTTTGCTTATGATGTTATTGATGAACTAGCAAAGCGTAACCCTAATAAACTGGCTATGATATGGGTGGCTAACGAACAAAAAGAAGAGCGTGTTTTTTCATTTAAAGACATGTCTGTCTTAAGTAATAAAGCGGCAAACTTTTTCTTATCACAAGGTATTAAGAAGGGAGATAAAGTTTTACTAGTTTTAAAAAGACGTCATCAATTCTGGACTGCCCTTCTAGGTCTCCATAAAATTGGTGCAATAGGCATCCCTGCTACTTTTATGATGAAACATGAAGACTATGAGTATCGCATTAAACTTGCAGGCATCACAAGCTGCATAGTAGTCAACGATGATGATATTATTGAAAACTGTATAAAAGCTCTTGAAATTTGCCCTGAAGTTACAACTAAAATATGTGTCGGATGCGAAACCCCAGATGGCTGGGTAGATTACGATAAAGGTCTTGAAGAAGCGTCCGATGTGTTAGAAAGAATTCCTACTCACATAGATGATAACTTCCTTATGTATTTTTCCTCGGGCACCTCTGGGTACCCTAAAATTGTTACCCATACTGGAAGATATCCTATAGGGCATTTTTCAACCGCAAAATACTGGCATAATCTTTCTTCGAACGATATTCACCTAACAATAGCCGATACTGGCTGGGCTAAAGCAACTTGGGGTAAGTTTTACGGTCAATGGCTCTGTGAAGCAGCTATTTTTGTCTACGACTTTAACAAGTTCGACGCAGATGATATTTTAAAAATCCTACCCAAATACGGTGTCACTTCGCTTTGCGCACCACCAACAATGTTAAGATTTTTTGATCTTGCTGGCTTTGAAAACTATGACCTCTCATGCTTAAAGCATTCCGTAACTGCTGGCGAGGCGTTAAATACCGATATTGCTGAAAGATTTAGAAAAGCTACAGGTCTAGTAATTAGAGAAGGCTTTGGCCAAACAGAAACAACCGTAATGATCGCTAATCTTCCAGGCTATGATGTGCGCCCTGGTTCTATTGGCAAGCCTGTACCACAGTATAATGTAGAGCTTTTAGATAATGATGGGAATCTCGCCAAACCTGGTGAAATAGGCGAAATCACGATTAAAATAGATAAAGATAAAGAGTATCCATACGGACTGTTCACAGAATACTACAATGGCGAAGAAAGCACCAAAGAAGTTTTTTATGACTCTCACTACCATACAGGTGATGAGGCTTGGATGGACGAAGATGGATTTTACTATTTTGTAGGAAGAAAAGATGATGTTATCAAGTCGAGCGGATATAGAATTGGTCCATTTGAAATCGAAGCTGTAATTTTAAGACTGCCATATGTCGTTGAATGCGCAATTACAGGCGTCCCTCATGAAACGCGCGGGCAAGTCGTTAAAGCAACTGTAGTTTTACAAAAAGGTGTCAAACCCAGCGAATCTTTGGTAAAAGAAATTCAAAACTTTGTTAAAGAAAATACCGCTCCTTACAAATATCCAAGGATTGTAGAGTTTGTAGATTCAATTCCAAGAACAACAAATGGCAAAATTAGAAGAGTAGAAATTAGGAAAAAAACACATTAATCAGCGTTTCTATTTTTGACCTAAGTACATAAAACCGGTCACCTATTTGGTGGCCGATTCTTCATTATTTCTTTTTGTTTTTCGGTTTATATTTTTTCTTAATCATTGGCTTCGTTGCGTTTTTCCTGTCGAATCTCAATCTTTCATTTCTTCTTAGAAGCACAAATGCAACAATGCTTGCTATAGCCGAAATTGCTACTACAACCCAAAATCCCCACCACTTTCCTTGGAAAGGAACTCCTGTATTCATACCCCAAAGAGATGCAAAAATTGTGGGCACTGCCATAATCACCGAAATTATCGTCAATAATCTCATGGTAATGTTAAGGTTATTAGAAATAATAGAAGCATAAGCATCCATTGTTCCCGATAACACGTCACGGTAAATATTACACATATCTAGTGCCTGTCTGCTTTCGATTATCGCATTATCTATGATTTCATTATTGTACTCTGTTTCCGTAGCCCCTACTTGTCTTGCCAACCTTTCAATTACTAGATTATTCCCCCTCAAAGAAGTTGAGAAATATACTAACGAGTTTTCTAAATCCAAAAGCTGGATTAACTCTTTATTTTTGGTTGATTGGTGCAATTCAATTTGAATTCTCTGATAAGATCTATCAATTTGTCTTAGATACTGCAAATATTTAACATGAGTAGTATAAAGAAGTTGATATAAAAACCTATTTCTTTCTGCAGTGCTGAAGTTTTTAACACGTGAATTAATAAAGTTACGTATAACCGAATTGGGCTTTAAGCAAATTGTCATTATAGTAACCTTTGTCGTTATTACGCCTAGCGGAATCGTATTGTAACTATAGTACTCTTCCTCTTCTTCAATAACTGGCACGTCGAACAACACCAAGCTAACATCATCTTCTACTTCAATACGAGAACGCTCGTCTTCGTCTAGTGCTGCCTTTATCAAGTCTTCGTCTACGCCCGAAAGCCTGGCAATTAACTCAATCTCCAAATCGGTTGGGTTCTCCATATGTATCCACTTGTTTTGCAAGTTAATTCCACCTGTGAAGTCGGTATCTAGCTCAATTAGATTTTTCCCAGAAGTTTCAAATACTTTAATCATTTTACCTCAACCTCCTAATTATTAGTGTTTATCCAAACAAAAAAAGATATGTCTCGCAACATATCTCTCTAGACTTACACGAAACATTATCACTTTTATGTATTAAATTTTTAGTATTATGTTGGTCCTACTACCACCAGGATCGTCCATTTCTTCTCCGTTTATGTTATTATTCCATTCTTTCTGGATATCTTAGTGAATATGAGGCAGCTAATAATGTCAAACAATCAATGAATATCTGCTGCTCATCTGGATCGTCATATTCTCCGCTTATTCTAACTTCTTCTAAGAACAATGCTAATTCTTCTAACATCTCTGGGGTTGCGTCCATATCTTTGGATGCTTTATCCGCAATAAACACAAGTTGTACTAACTTCTCGCCCCTTCTAATTTCTTTTTCTTCTTCTGTTAGTTCTTCCTCAAAAACTGGCTCTTCTTCCTCTTCTTCGATTGGTGCAACCGGTTCTTCTTCCTCTATTTCAGACTCCTCTTCTACAACTGGTTCTTCCTCTTCTTCTTCGATTGCGATTTCCTCAGCTTCATACACTTCTTCTACAATTGGTGTTGTTACTATTTCGAGTATTTCACTATCCTTCAACTTATTAGCAAGTATGTCTTCAATTGCAGCATTGATTTCTTCGATATTTTCAGTTATGAAATCATCTTGTTCTTCTCTAAATATTATTACGTTAGAGTCAAGGGCATCTTGGAATGCAATGAAACTCGCGCGCAATTTTTTAAAACTTTTACTATTTATACCAGACAAAATAGCCTTGAAAATTAAGTATATAATTGCTGGGATTGCAATTGTTCCGAGTACAGGCAGTACAAAGTTTGTAACTGCGACCAATCCTTCCCACTCTGCTGGCATTTCATAAAACACATCAGCATAGCAAATTGCAGATAATAGTAAAATCAGGAGAACAATTATAGTACCGAAAAAAGTAAAGAACTTTTTCCCTGGTGCATAGTTAGGATTGTCTTTTTTGTTGCCAAGAACTTCTTTTTCTGGCATATAGTCGGAGGGTTTGCCTGTCTGCTGCTCCATAAAATTACTCCAGCTATCACTTACCGAACGAGGCATTTGGCTTATTCTGGAATAAACTCCCTCTACATTTTCCTCATCAATTACTCCCGTTGCGTTAACATATGCCGTTGTGTCATCCAACTGTTGCCTGAACTTCTTCATTTTGCCAGTGCTTGCGACAATCACTGCAACTAAGAACCCTAAAAGCAGGGCCACAAAAGCAACTAGTACAATGTAAACAGCAGGAGTTAACCCTTCGGATAACTTAAAAAAATTCAAATCGTTAGTGAAAACACCACGAATTAAATCCAAAATGTTTCTCAATCCTTCCATAACTCTCTCCTAAAAAGTGTACATGATAACATTATAGAGTCTTAGACTATGTTTTGCAACCTTTTTTTTAAAATATATATAATGCGCGTTAGTAACGCGCACATATACCGTACACATACACGCATTCTTTCGTAAGCCGCACCCCTAACTTTGCATGCTTTGTTGTCATTTCCCCATTTTAGGGACTCAAAACGCGCAGTTTCTACACCATATTGGCGACCCTGTAAATTAAATTCTATAGCAAATAGAACACCCTGAATAAATGTAAGTTTTTATCGAAAAAGTCTTTGTAAGCCTCACAGTAGTCATAAGCTTGCTTGTTTCTCTTACAACCACCACCCCTACATATTTTAAAGTATGCACACCTTACACACCTAGGTTCCCTTTCCAAACTCTCCAATATAAAATTCTTAGCCCTGTCTGAATCTGCCATTTCTTTTAAACCCATCGACGCGATGTTTCCAAGGAGGTATTTATCTAAACAATAAAAGTCGCAGGGATACACATTACCATTCCCCTCTACAACAAACTGATATGTGCAATGCCCTTCCATCCCACACTGTTCAGCTTTCTCTCCTTTGTATAGAGCTACGAAGTTATCAAACATACGAATGCTCGTATAGTCGCCATCGGTGTAGTCTTTTATGTATCGACTAAACAACCGACTAAGAAACTCTGAGTATTCCTTTTGATCCATGTAAATATCTTTATCTAAAGCCAGCTCTACCTTATCCTTTTTTGCATTACTTTGAGAGTTTGGGATACTTTTATTGTCATTTTCGCTATCAAAATTGCGGATACATGGAATAAACTGGAGGTATTTAAAACCCATGCTTTTATAAAAATCATATATATTATCGATGTTAGTAGCTACTTTTTTAGTAACAACTGTTAATATGTTAAACGCAACTTCATACTTATTAAAGATCCTTGTCGCATTTATTATCCTATCAAAAGTTTCCCTTCCTTCCTTATCTAATCTATATATATTATCATCTCTTGTCCCATCTAAACTGAGTCCCACCAAAAACTCATTCTGCCTTAAAAACCTGCACCACTCTTCATCTATCAATAGACCATTTGTTTGGAGAGAATAAAAAATCTGGCAATATTTCTTATTATATTTCTTTACCGTATCAACAAAAAACCTAAAGTAGTCTAACCCTCTTAGAGTCGGCTCGCCGCCCTGAAATGCAAAAGCAATGCTATCTCCATTCGAAAGCTCCATTGCCTTTATTATGAGCTGCTCGGTTGTTTTTTCATCTATAATGCCAAAGTTTTTTACATCCCTATATTTTATTTCATCACAATAAAAGCAATACTCACACTTCATATTGCAAGCAGATGACGCTGGTTTAATCATAATAGATAGTTTTGGCATATATAAATCCTTCTAATATAACAGTATGTCTATTTCATAAGCCGATGAACATTTTTAATAAACCTTGTCTCAAATGCTTCATTTAAAAACACATCATAATCTTCTATAGAAGTAGTTTTTATCATTTCGTAAAACGCATTTTCATCTTCATATATCATACTAAATAGTCTTTCTATTTGGTTGACAGGTACTGTCATTTTAAAAACTCTTTTACTTAAGTTGTCACTTTCTTTTCTTGCTGCGATACTCCTCCTTCTATCGCTCATTCTTTTATCTTTATATTTATCTACAAAAAGCATAAACATATGACCAAACATTATCTCACGTATAGAATATAACAACATCGCATCTTGATAATTAAAATCAGGAACATTTGTAGTTGTTTTCAAAGTATTTAATATGTCGAATAGCGGAAGCATCTTTGAAACAGGATTTTGTGAAATTACTCTCATTAAATCCATAGCTGGTCCCAGCTCCTCAACCTTTTTGTCTCCTATGTGTGAAAACACCGTAATATGAAAGTCCTCATATGTTATGCTGTCAGGTTTTTTACCATCAACATTATTATCCATAAATGCTCCAAAAACTCACCATTTCAGGTTTTTAATATCAATATTATTATCCATGAGGGCTCTAAAACACATATTATAATGATTAATCATTTATAATAATCAAAGTTAATTCCCCGCCTGTTGTTTTTAAATCTATTAGTCCATTCAGTCATTACTACATTCATTTCCTCAGCAATGCTTGGATATACTTTAGCTCGGTTATAATTTTCACCCTCATCATCAGTTAATCCTATCAACCAGTTTTTCCTTATTAGATTAAAAAATGCCGGGTTATCATTTTCTATTCTTCTAAAATACTTAAATTGAACATAGTCATTATCTTGTAAAACATCATATGTATAATTTTTGCTTTCTGAGTATTTTTTAATGGTCTCTACATCTATTGCATACTGAACAGCCTTTATTCTTTCCCTCTTCATATGTAGTATCGGGTTAAGCTTACCATGTATTGTTTTCTTCGTCCCATCAAGTAGAGGAATGATAGACACACCGTCTATTTCCCTATCAAATGGTAAATACTTAGTTCTTGCCCCATTGTATCCTGTTATACCAACTAAATCTATAATTGTCGGAAATAGATCCATGACAGTCGCAGAACCCTTGACCTTTTTGCCTGGTGCAAAAAGCGGATTATTATTCCAGCGCATAAAGGTTGGTACCTTTTGCCCTCCTTCATATGCCGTATACTTAGCGCCTCTTAAAACACCTGCTGAACCTTCAAGAGCAGGTCCGTTATCGCTTGTAAAAATTATGAGTGTATTGTCTAACTCACCACTAGCTTCCAGTCTATCAAAAAGCCTGCCTAGATACGCATCCCACTCAACTACGCAATCTGCAAATGTCCCCATTCCAGTTACGCCTTTAAACTCGTCTCCTACATAAAGTGGAGCATGGGGCCAAGGTGAAGTCAACCACATGAAAAATGGTTTATCTCCATTTTGTTTATCTAGCCAGCTGTTTAAATCATCAAAAATATATTTAGTCGCATTTGACTGATCTTTTAGCTCTTTTGTGCCTTGTACAATTTCATATTCCCCACCTTCTTCTCTTACATGGTAGAAAGGATTCATGTCGTTCACATGATGACTTCCGTAGAAATAATCAAAACCTTGATTGGTTGGTAAATACTCCCCATAATCCCCTAAGTGCCACTTGCCAAAACATGCCGTATCATAACCCGCATTATTTAAAATTTCAGCCATGGTTATTTCATCACCTAGCATCCCATCTGCATTCGCTCCCATCTCTATTGAGTTAAAGATTCTAGTTGACGCAAATGGCTCTACTGTTGCAACTGTAGGGAATATTACATTATCAGCATGTCCTCTGTATGGATACCTCCCGGTCATTGCGGCAAACCTAGATGGAGAGCAAACAGAATAGTTAGCATAAAAGTTTTCAAAATTAACACCTTTTTCTGCAATGCTATCTATATTGGGAGTATCAAAAATAGCCCCATTATACGAAACGTCGCCATACCCTAAATCGTCCATCATTATATATAAAATATTTGGACTGGTTACTGGTGCCTTATCAACATTTTCTAAATATTCATCATGTCCTTTATACAGTCTCTTTACAGTAGGCTTCATCCTGAGGTTCATAGTAAGTATTGCAAAAACACTAGAAACTATTAATAGACCACTTAATAAAGTCACTGTTATCTTTTTAACTTTTTCACTGTTATTTAAATAAACTAGTACTAAAAGCGTAGCAAATAAAAGTGCAAGGCTTGGAATCCATATAAAAAAGTTTCCAACCATCCTAGTGCCCCAATTGCCATCTCCTTGCCAAAGAAGGTTTTCACTAGAAATAAACCCAATGTTTCCAGAAACAAATGCTCCAAAGCCCGCATCTGCTCCCCATATAGTACTAACCATTACAATTGAGGAGGATAATAAAAAATACGCCAAAATACTATAAAGAGAAACCTTCTTTTTTAAAACAACTTCAAGAAATATATATGCTGCAATAAAAGAACAAACTACCGCATTAATAAAAGCCACTATGTTAAGCCTTGTTATGAATATTGAAAGAGAAAGCCCTATAGCGATGAATAAAACGACAAGCGGCAATACTTTCTTATCAGTTTCTAGGCTCCACTTACGACTTTCTTCGCCCTCGCGAGCAGCCATCATACCGCTTTTTGTATCCTTTAACTCATCAAGGTTTTCTTGAGTAACATCATCTTTTTTCTCTATATCTCCCATACCTTCCACACTTCCTTGCGCTACTTTTTATTATAACATAACTATATTACTTGTATTATGCATTACATTTCGAGCGCGCCAAAGCGCGGTACGAAATGTACCTAAATTATATCTTTGCAACAGGAACTATTAATACATTTTCGTTAAGTGCACTTAAGTTTTGAGCGTTACAAATTACTGCTCCTTTTCCTATCGTATATGGATACACGGCTTTTAAAACATCAAAATTTTGTATCATACTCTTAGTTGCTAGTGCGGCTTTCTTTATTTCTATAGGATGTAACCTCCCATCTTTTTCTAATATAAGATCTATTTCCTGACCTTCTTTATCTCTGTAATAATAGAGGGTAGGTACCATCCCATCATTGAAATAACTTTTATAAATCTCACTAATAACGTAATTTTCAAAATATGCCCCATTCATAGGAGAATTCATGGTAATTTCTGGAGAGCTCCAACCTGTTATATGCACTGCAAGTGCAGTATCATAAAAGTATAACTTTGGTTTTTTAAGAGCTCTTTTTAAAACATTATTGGAATACGGATGCAAAAAGAAAATTACTCCAAGTGTTTCTAATATGCCTAACCAACGTTTGGCCGTTACTTCATTAATTCCAACATCTCTTGATAAATCAGCAACATTAATTTGCTGAGAAATCCTAGCAGCAACTGCTTTAATGAAGTCATAGTACTTTAGTCCATCAATCTCACTCGCTATGTACTTGACATCTCTCTCAATATATGACGATATGTAATTTCTATAGAACCCTTGTATGTTTGTAATAGATTTGATAACAACATCTGGCATGCCGCCATTAAAGATGTTTTCATACACTTTAGGGATCTCCATTTTTTGCGCCTTTCTGTCTTCCAGTTTTTGTATATCAATTTCAAATGGTTGGTTTGGATAGCCGTACATCTCGGCTTGCGATAAAGACTGTAGTTGCATAATAGCAATGCGCCCCGCTAATGACTCCGTAACACCTTGCATTAACTTATATGCCTGCGACCCTGTAAGCCAGAAATCGCCTTTGGTCTTGTTCTTGTCCACTATAACTTTGATATAACTGAATAATTCAGGAGCATATTGCACCTCATCTATTAATATCGGCGGTTTATGTATCTGGAAAAATGCAGCAGGATCCTTTGCAAGCATACGTGCATCAAACTCATCTAACGAAACATATCTCCTATTGCTTCCTTCCATGAGTTTTTTTAACATGGTAGTCTTNCCTACTTGTCTAGGTCCAGTCAATAGCGTTACNGGATATTCTGATTGNGTCTTTAGAAAAACTTCTTCTATGGCTCTTTTTATATACATATTCACACCTCTCTGACCAAAATGTTTTGCCATTACATTTTAGCCAGAAATCCGTTTTTTGTCAATATCAGTTAATCAAACTAATTCAGTACTAATGACAATTAACAATTATTAAAAACCATGCCTGCTGATTATTTACTATTATATGTTCAGCTTAAAATGAAACTCGCAACTTTGACATCCTTCACCAATAGTACCATCTCTATCAAAAACAATTTCTTTTTGATGCCGTTTGAAATACTCTATATCACCAGTACAGCAAGAGTCTCTAAGTTCTGGGTGTCCTACGCTATCAAATAACTCAACTAGCCTACATCTTGAAATTGATATGTGCACATGATTGGTATCACCTTTTACAAGTCGCCAGTCGGTATTTGGGAATTTAGAAATTATGGCACAAAAATACTTAGTCCTCTCTTCTTCAGATAACCGTATTAGCTTTTCTTTTTTTAGTTTTGGGATCAAGCATTTTAACTGTGTAATTGCAGATTCTAAAATAACTTTACGAATTATCTCTTCAGCTTTAGGTTGAGGATATATCTTTAATAGCTCTCTATACAAAAGTATTGCCTCAGCTATTAATTTTCTTGAATTAACATCCTTCTCATCTTGAGGTGCGGGCAACTTCCCAAAGGGCTCGCCATTCTTTGCACCTTTTGGTAGTGCTGGTGCCACCTTCATTAATTTTAAAAAACCTATTTCCTTAATCAGCACTTTAACTGCTGTTAATTTTATCTTAACATCTATTATTTTCATATTTTCCGTTTATAATAATTCCTTTAGCGTGAGTGTTAATTATTCCTCTACCGATGCCTCACTATCTTCAATTAACCTTTCCTTAGCCTTTTCAACAATATTGCCTTTTGCATCAACGCTTTTAGCTACTATCTTTTTCCCGTATAGGATAGCAAGATAAATAGCAAGACCTATAGCTGGAATCCAGAACTCAAGTGCATATAAGCGTCTTTTGTATATAAGTTCCGCAGGAACATCCTGAGCTTGACCTGCCAAAGGACCAATACTTCCGTTTTCAGGTCTTAGCACAAAAAATATTTGATATTGTGCGTAAAACATCTGCACTAGGAATCCGATTACTATAATGTAATGCACAACCTTCCAACGTTTAGACCATATAAATGAAAAAAACCTCTTTGCTTTAACTTTAAAATCCATAATAGCCACCTCCTAAAGTCAACTAATTATAGTTACTATTTTACCTTAAGAAAGGTGGCTAGTAAATGTGGATTTTAAAAAAATGTAAGTAAAATAGCTTTTTGCAGAAGTTAGGCTAATATTAAAGTTCCACTATCTCATCTCTTTCTATTAAATATATGGCTTTTTTAACCAATTTCTTTTTTAATACCCTCTCTATTGCCATGGCATAAATATTAATTTGTTCAAA
>JGI24709J26583_10003118_pt1 | contig 13241 bp, 14 predicted proteins | sample BioPla2DNA1_FD_26583 | JGI IMG/M metagenome (IMG submission 26583) | reverse complement strand
GATATGACGATGCTTGAGCATGAATTTTCCTTATCCTGTATAGTCTCCGTTGTAGCTGACGAGTATGACTTCGCTTACTCCGCTTATCTCAGAAAGCTGATGGACAAAGTCGGTATCATTGTTTTTTAAACGCAGCTCGAAGTGGAGCTCCGTTGCCCCCGGCCGCACATTTTTGCTCTTCAAGACAAGTTTATTCACATTGGCTTCCAGTAGGCTGTAAGCAACCTCTTCTGTCTCTCTTGAGTCGCAGCGCAACAATAGAATAAAGGGGTCGTCATGGGTCTTTTGAGTGGCAAAAACAAGGAGAATCAGTCCGATGAAAAGGCTTCCGAAAACAGCTAGAGGGATAAGCCCTGCAGCCAATACAATCCCGACGGCAATGCTCCAAAAAAGGAATGCGATATCAAGCGGATCTTTAATGGCTGAGCGAAAGCGAACGATGGAAAGGGCTCCTACCATACCCAAAGAGAGGACAACATTGCTGGTGACGGCCATGATGACTAGAGTTGAGATCATAGACAGGCCGATCAGAGTTGCTCCGAAACTCGACGAATACATGACGCCGCGATATGTTTTTTTATAAATCCAGAAGATGAACAAGCCCATAAGAAAGGCAAGCAGCATCCCCAATGCCATGTCAAACAAAGGGATCGTCGTTACATTCTCAAGATATTTTGATTTAAAGATGTCCTGAAATGTCATGGTGGCTCTCCTTAGTCATATTTTCGGCTCTGTGCATATTTTGAGAAAGCGCCTGCTCTTCTTGGTCCGATTTGAACGGCTCGTGCGATAAAATCAGGCAGAAATTCATCAAATTTCACTTCGAGGACGGCATACGCCTCTTCAGTTGGCACTTGCAAAGGGTTATTGGCAAAAAAATCAGTATTTTTAATTCCGGTTCGAATGTCGCTGTCGAGTGTAATGCGCGTATTTCCTGCAGGATGAATAAAGGGGATGCGCGTATATTCTACGATGACACAAGGTCGCAGCAACCGGCTCTTCATCTTGAAATAAAGTTCCTTTAGGAGATCTTCTTTTCTGTCTATCATAAAGAGGATATCTCCCTCCATGAGGGAGTGGACCTCCTGTTGCGACAGACGGACGCTCTGTTTTCTACATAGATTGTTTCGCTTAGACTTTTTCTCCAATCTGATAAAGGAGAAGTCTTCGTTGTAGCAGCGCACACGCCATTTCTCCCGGCTGTTAAGTCCACTCATTTTCTCGTTCAGCGCAGAATCAAAAGGGTCATCAAAATACATGCTGCGCACACGGTAGTTACCATGTGCGTCAGCATGTGAATCTAATTGGAGTATAGATTGGAGACGGTGAGAAAGAAGGAGGTGGTCGGCAAAACTGATCTCATATTTGAGTTCGTGTCTCGCTTTCATAGTTTCCTCCAAGCATATAATCAATCGTAGTCGCTGTCGTCGTATCCGCTGTCGTCGTCATAATCACTGTCGTCATCATATCCGCTGTCGTCGTCATAATCACTGTCATCATCATATGCGCTGTCGTCGTCATAATCACTGTCATCATCATATGCACTGTCATCATCATATGCGCTGTCGTCGTATCCGCTGTCGTCATCAAGATTACTGACACTGTAGTTGGTAGTGTTGTCATCGTAATCGGAATCAGAATTCGTCGTGTAGTCGCTGTCGGAGAGTTTTCCGTCGCGCTCCAGTTTAAGAACTTTTCCGGTCATGGCATCGATTTCAACTTCGAATTCGACTCCGTTGCTTCTGAATTCAAGTTCGTAGACAGGATAACCGTCATCATAGTCAAACTCTACTTTTTTGAATCTCGCATTTGAAGCGGTGACCCCGGCGGCGTTCAGAGCAATCTCTTTTGCTTTTTCTACTGAGATGGAGCCTTCCGGTCGCTTGCGATAGTCAGAGTCCATTTCTAAATCGTCAAAACGAGAATCGCCATAGTCCGTCTCTCCGTTAATTCTGGTGTCAAGATTCAGCAAGCGTGCGATGTCACGAACGTCTTCAGCAAGAAGGTTCAAGTAATCTTCTTTCGGCAGCACAGAACCGGTGGCTAGCTCGATTGTGATTTCACGAGCGGAACCGTCGATTTCCGATACGAAGAATCCGGCTTCGTGGATGAGGACGATCATGTCTTTTACAACTTCACGTGCGTCTTTTCCGACAAAATCTTTGTATTTGTCAACGATCGCTTTTCCGTCGTCGTTGTCTCCGGTGATCTTTGTCACGAGACCTTCTTTGTTGTAGTCAATAGATATTTCCGGATTGACTCGTAAGATAATGGTTCCCGCCTCACCAAGGGCAACTGTGCCGGGAGTGCTGCTCTGCGCACAACCTGTGACGGCAAGGCTGAGGAGGAGAAGGGAAAAGATCACTGTAATCCATTTGGTTGTTTTTTTCATAATGTAACTCCTTTGATAGTATTTTTTGCATATCTCGTTCTGTGCACTCATAGGTTACGGAAGAGATTTTACAAAAACGGGGTAGGAGAGAAAATTAATCATCGTAGTCGCTATCGTCATAGCCGGAGGTATCACCGTAGTCGCTATCGTCATAGTCGGAGTCATCACCGTAGTCACTATCGTCATAGTCGGAGTCATCACCGTACTCGCTGCGGTAGTCACTGTCACCTTCTTCATATAATGAATCGTCGTATCCGGAGTCATCATGAGGGAGGATAGGGGCGATATAATCCGATTCATCCGAGGAAAACTTAAGTATTTGAATCGTGACGGACATCTTTTCCTGCAGATGCGTGCTGAGGCTTTGCCTTAAACCAATTCCTTTATTGAGAAACCATTCTTCATCGGGGGCGTCGAGCCGGACGGTGACAGTTCCACCTTCGCTTAAATATCCCTTGGCGATGGCAAGATCAACCAGATCGTCAGTGACGGAATCCAGTTTCTTTCGATTGTACTCGTACCCTTGGATGAGAGTTTTTCCGTCTTCATTTATCGCTTCGATGCCGACAACTTGATCATTTCTATTTACATCAATGCGAACTTCCGGATTGATTTGCAGGTAGACAGATGCGAATGTCGTCATGTAGCCCTGATAGAAGCGAAGACCGAAGAATAGAGCGATGATGGCGGCAATGCTTGCAAGAGCGGCGCTGAACTTCCGCATTCCGGAGCGAGGTGCAGGAGTGGTGAGTTCATGAATATGCTCAAGGGTCTGTCCGACTTCATAGTTGAAGTTGGCGGCTTTGATAAAGCGTCCGGCTTCATCGAGAACGATACAATAGCCGTTATTTATTTCCATTACCAAGTATGTCATGCTCCCCGACCTCCTTCCGTTTGAAATGCAATCTGTCTGAGATGCCCTCTGATGATCTCGTAGCCGTTAGAATAGATCAGCAGAAGTGCCATCAGATATTTTCTGTGTCGTTCGAGGGTCTTGCGATGAACGCCTGAACCTTCTGACAATTCTTTTAGTGGTAGTTTTCTTGTCCTCTTGAATGCTTCGATTAACGCAGGAAAGCTTCTTGCATATGCAAGCGCTCGTTGACAGCTTTCAAGTGTTCTCTCTTGTTTAGGAGAGTTATCTGCGATATCGTTAAGCGTCAGACCGTAGTCGTTCAACTGTGAATTCAGTTCGAATATTTCCATTTGTGTGGCATTGCGTTCGTCGAGCTCTCCGAATGCATCGGTCTTATCTTCAAGAGTATCTGCAAAAGTGATGTCGTCATCTCCGAAGACAGGTGCATCGATCGAGTACTGCCCGAGATGACGTTTCTCTTTTCTGTAGAAATCGATCAGGCGCCTTTCGATGAGAAGAGAGGCATAGGGGAGAAAAGCACCCTTTAACGGCAAATACGTCTCAATGGCTTCGTTGAAGGCGATCATGGCTATGCTGAGCTCATCGTCTTCATCGGTGACGATTCTTCCGACGACTTTATAGGATTCCGCTTTTATGAAGGGCAGATAATCTTTTATAAGACAATCAGCTGCAGAGGGATCTTCCTTTGCAGCAGCCACTCGATCGACGATGGATATGGAGTCCATACTTTCCTCCCTTCAAGTACAGGATACGTATGAAAAAACTTAAGAATGGGGTAAAGAGAAAAACAGGCTGTTCCAGGTGACCTGTCATTTTTTTCGGCAGGGCTTTACTCATTATACATTTGTAAATTAGGGCATATTGGGTTTGGTTCAGATATATCATGCAGTTGTTAATCGGTCAATCAAAATTGCCTCATCAACACCTCTCTAAAATACCATTGTCAGGTCCTGATGAATAGAGCAAATGAAAATAATCAGAGGTAGAAGAGAGAAAAAATAGGCTCTGAAGCGGCGGAAAATGAGCGCGTTCACAATAATTCAAAAATAGGCTTGACAAAACTCAAAGTTGTTGTTATTCTATATTTAGAATAATTCTAAATTAGGATCTGTTTTATTTTAAAGAGGTAAACATGTTACAAGAGATAGTGGCACAACTCGAAAACTCAGGTATAAAACCGTCTGTGCAAAGAATCAAAATATTTGAGTATTTTCTTCAAAACAAGAACCATCCTTCTGCAGAAAGTATTTATCTGGAGTTGAAAAGAGAAGTACCGACGCTCTCGAAGGCGACCGTCTATAATACACTTGGACTTTTTCTGGAAAAAGGATTGGTTCAGATCGTAGCTTCTGATCAATATCATGCCAGATATGATTTGGTGGAAATGAAACATGGACATTTTATCTGTCTATCCTGCAAAGAAGTATACGATTTTCCGTATCAGTATACAGAAAAGTATTCAGGGCTTGACGAGTTTGAGATTCAATCTGAGGAAATAACTATCAAAGGCATATGCAAAAGCTGCCTGGACAATATGAACAATATTTAGGAGGAAGAATGTCTGAAAACAATATCAACACTGTCAACTTCCCGCTCATCGGGACACCTGCGCCGGAATTCACGGCACAGACCACGCAAGGTGAGATTAACTTTCCGGCGGATTTTAAAGGAAAATGGGTCATTCTGTTTTCACACCCTGCCGACTTCACACCGGTATGCACCACTGAATTTATGACATTTGCAAAAATGCATGACGAGTTCAGAGAGCTGAACACCGAGCTGGTGGGTCTTTCCATCGACTCTATCCACTCCCATCTGGCCTGGTTGCAGTCAATTCAGGGGTATACTTGGGAAGGAATCGAGAATCCTGTCGTCGAATTTCCGCTGATCGCCGACCTGAAGATGGAAGTTGCCGGAAAATATGGCATGCTCCAAGGCGAGTCTGATACGGCAGCTGTCCGAGCGGTGTTCTTCATAGATCCCGAAGGGATCATTAAGACGATCCTGTATTATCCTGCATCCTTGGGAAGAAACTTTGAGGAAATCAAAAGAATTGTTGTCGGTCTTCAGAAGGCCGAATCAGAAGGTGTGGCGCTTCCTGCCAACTGGAAACCCGGAAAAGATGTTATTGTTCCTCCGCCCGGAACCTGCGGAGCGATCAAAGAAAGAGTTGAGCTCGTAAAGGGTGAAGGCTATGAAATGAAAGACTGGTTCCTTACCTTCAAGAAGGACAAATAAGCAGTTTCTCTTTACTGTGCGGCCTGAGCCTCGATCATATCATCTGATCGAGGCTTTTGTAATTGGGTAAAGAAGTAATAACCTGATATGATGAATAAAAGGTTTGCAGAGGAGTGCATGGCGAAGATGGTGATACTAATAGGCAAGATTCGAGTGCGATTGCCATATGTGCATTCGCTCAAAGAAAAAAGGAAGACAGTAAAAACGTTGACGGCAAGAATTATCCGACATCATGGCGCTTCGGTTCGTGAAGTTGGCGCACAGGAGTTGTTGCAGATGATGGAGATCGGATTTTCGCTGACAACCCTGAGCGAAATGGAAGCTCGAGATATGGTCTACCGCATCGAGCAGACGATATGGAATACCATTGAGAGTGAAGGGGAACTGATTAAATATGAGACGCAGTGTATTTTGCCCAAAGTGAGGGAAAACTAGTTCTCGGGGCATCACGACGTGCTGCCTTTATCCTTGATTGGGATGGATAGGATGTGATTTCACGGCGGTTTGTGATGAGCCGGCTGAAAAAGAAAGGGGTTTATATGAATATCTTTGATATTTTATACTCGCGCAAATCAGTGCGCAGTTACACAGGAAAAAGTCCTTCAGAAGAACAGCTGCAGGAAATATTAAAAGCCGCATGGGCATCTCCCGTGGCGCGAGCTCGATTTTCGGATATGCATTTGACGGTGATCAAGGATCAGCGGATCCTGCATGCCATCGAAGAGAATATGAGCCGGGTTGTAGGAGAGGAAGTGCATCCTCTGTACGGAGCGCCCGTTTTAATTCTCGTTTCTGTGAGACCGGCACAAAAAGAAGTCGCAAATAATGAATATTCGAGTGCGGCGATGATCGTACACAATATGGCTCTTGCTGCGACGGCAATGGGGCTGGGAAGCTGTGATATATGGGGAAGCATCCAGGCGGCAAACGGACAGGCGGATATCGTCGATATGTACAAGATTCCTAAAGATTTTGTGGCTTGCTGCGGCATCGTCATCGGTGAGACGGATGAGACGTTTCCAATGCGTGATATCCCGAAGGAGAAGATCAGCACAGATTATATCGGTTAAAGACAGCTTTTATCACAAAGACATCGGCTTCATTTTTATCGCAGGCCGGATGGCAAAAACGCCCTCATTAAAAGAAGGGTGTTTTTTATCCGATCAATCGATAATGCATTTGTCATGAGCGAGGTCTTGCAGATAGCGCTTAGTGCCTCGCGCGCTTTTTGTCTGCTCAAACAGATCGTATCCCTTTTCCCTGCAGGAAGGGCAGGCACGAATGGGAATTGTGATGCCTATGAGCGATGCTCCTCGGTCGTTTTTTGATTGAATCCGGTCGAGTCCGGGGCAGTTTGGACATGTGATGAATTCTTGCGTTTGTGACTCCAGAATGCCCGCCGTATCATAATAGACTTGACGGCTTCGCGTTACAGAGGATTTGCCTTCAAAGATTCTTTCGGCAAGTGCCTCTTTGTGTTGCCAGATGGTGAGCACATCTTCTGAGATCTTTTTGATCTGCTCTGTGATTCGGGAAGACTGCTTCCATTTGCCGAGATGATAATCCGGTTCGACGACGCCGGAAAAATCGAGACCGGCCATGGCCGCAATAATGCCGGTATTGACATACGGCAATGCACCCTGAATGGAGTATCCTCCTTCCAGAACGGCGATATCTGGATTCAGGAGTTTGTTTAGATTGGCATATCCTTGGGCGGAAAAATTCATATTTGTCAAAGGATCCGTATAATGATTGTCCTGCCCTGCGGAGTTGATGATCAGATCCGGATTATATTCATCTAGTATGGGGAGAACGACGTGTTCGAGGACGTATTGAAACCCTTCATCGCCGGTATTGGGCGGAAGCGGAATATTAATATTGTAGCCATAGGCGCTTGGGCCTCCGAGTTCTTCGATGGCTCCCGTGCCCGGGTAGAGAGTTCTTCCGTCCTGATGAAAGGAGATGAACAATGTGTCAGGGTCATTCCAGTAGATATCCTGTGAACCGTCTCCGTGATGACAATCTGTGTCCACGATAGCAACGCGCATATTTCCGTATTTTTTGCGGGCGTAGGCTAAACCGACAGCTTCGGTATTGATGATGCAAAAACCTCTATCTCCATAGACGACGCGCTGTGCATGATGGCCGGGAGGACGGACAAGAGCAAAAGATTTGTCGGTCTCCCCGCTTAATACCGCTTCGAACGCTCGGATCACACCTCCTGCTGCGATGAAGTGAGAAGGTGTGAGCAACTTTTTTGTGCTCGGATAGCAAAAGTGGACTCGGTCGATGTCTTTGGCGCTTGCTACCGATGGGTTGAAGAAGTGAATCCCCTCAATATCCTCTATGCCTTCTTCCAGCAGCTGATCTTGCGTGTAGAGGAGGCGCTCTTCTCTTTCCGGGTGGGTAGGGGAGATCGCCCAGTCAAAGGCGGGAAAAAGAATCAGACCAAGAGTATTATTTGCTTTCATCATTTTCCTCGTTTCTGCTCTTCAATTGAGTCAATGGCGCTTGCGTGATCAGTCCGGGCTTGATTTGTGCTTTTACCCGAATATTTCGATCGGCTCCATAGTATCCTTTGATCATATTGAAACTGCTTGCTTCGGTAATCTCGGCCTCTGCAATGTCTGATGCAAATCCCATGGCTTCACTTGCTTTGTGCACTTCTTGCAGTGCTCGATCTTTGGCGCGCTCCAGTCGATAGCTTTTGTCAATTTCTTCATAGACTCCCAACTCGGGAATAGAGAGAATTTTTCTGTCGGTGTCGGCAAGGAGGGTGATCTCCACCGTGGGTCTTGCAAGGGCGGCTCCGATCGCATTTGCTATTTCGAACGCGGGAGGAAGCTCGACGGGCAAGTTAAATTCCCTTTGGAGGTGTCCGCGGAGAGCCTCTGCGGGCCCACCTATCACGCCGAATGACTCCGGCTTGAGTGTTCTGTCGCTAAGGAGTTCTTTTATCGTGTAGACGGGGTTTTCGTGTATCTTTTGAAGTGCGGAGTCAACCGCGAACTTGATGGTCTTGCAGAATTGAGCGATGATTTTCTTAGCAAATGATTCCGCCGACATTTGAAGTGCTTGAGCCGCTTCTTCTATCGCCTCTGCGCTTTTTTGAGAGTGTTCGACTTTCATGTCACCCAGATAGACGAGAGCGTCGGTGGGAGTGAGATACTTTCCTCCAAAAACGATGGCGTGATCCATTCTTTTCGGACCGATTTTGAGTTCTCCGCCTTCGATGCGCACATAACTGTCCCCGCCTAGCCCGATGGATGTACTGTAAATGGCTCGCACCAGTGTTTTTCGACCGTCGATTTCAATTCCGGAAGGTTCAAACACGGGCACGCCATCGACAAGGAAAAAAAGGTCGGTCGTCGTTCCTCCAATGTCTAGAAGACAGCGATCTATATGATCCTGCGCAAGCAGTGCGCTCATTCCCATAAAGCTGGCTGCGGGGCCGGAGAGAATCGTCTCCACAGGCTTTGCGATGGCTCCGTCGAGGTCGATGGTGCCTCCGTCAGCCTTGAGAATATAGATAGGAGCATCAATTCCTTCGCGTTTGAGGGCGTTTCTTATGTTAATAGCAAAGTTTTGAAAAGTGGATGAGACGGCTGCGTTGAGATAGGATGTCTGCACTCTTCTCGGGAAACTCAATTTACCCGAAAGAGTATGTCCCATGGTGATATTTTGAAATGAGTCTTTTAGAAAATCGGCCGCTTGTTTTTCAAATGTAGAGTTTCTCGTTGAGAATTTGCTGATGAGCGCAACGGACTCAACCGAGTGATGGGAAAAGTCGTCTCGGATGCGCACCAGCTCATCGGTCCCAGCGCTTGCAATCGGGATTCCTCTGTGGTCGACGCTGCCTGAGACATCTTCGACATGATCGCCAAGATCGTCAAATTCCCACGAAAGGCCGGGACCTCTCTGCAAAATGACACCGACTTTGGAAATCCTTTTTTCAACGATGGCATTTGTTGATATTGTGGTGCTGAGTTGAATCCGACTGATTTTTTCTTTATTTACATCTTGAAGGAGCTCTTTGATTGCGCCCCAAATACTGAGAAAGTAATCACTTCTATCTACAGGGCGCTTGACATGCTTGATGAGCCGGCCTTCGTCTATGGCAACTCCGTCAATATTTGTGCCGCCCATATCTATTCCGATAATCAAGGGTCACCTCCTATTCGGTCGAGAAGTCGTTTCATATATAAGGTATCATGAAAAGCGTGTGGAATGCGAAGTTGTCATGAAATGAAGCATATCGTTTGTGTATGAATCGGGTGATTGACGATCGGAAATGGGATGATCTGAAGAAAATATAGGGTATAATAAAAAAACAATTACGGCAATAGAAGGGCTGATCCATTAAACTGGGAGGGAGTTTTCTCTAATGTTCGGATAGAGAATACCTATAGACAGCAAAGTTCCGAAAGCCGGAGAGAAAGCGATGATCTGTTTTCGGATAGATAATGGCACCGAACTAGTGAATGATCGACTTTTGTGCCGGCTTGTCTGCGCAGAGGATGTGAGCTATAGTGAGATCGAAACCTCGATCAGTTTGCCATGGAGTCTCTGTCTCCGGCAATAAATGCTTGAGATTCTTCACCTGCCTTAAATCAGATAAAAAATCGTGCTTGCATGAAATGAGTCCTTGAGGTACAATGTCATGTGTCACTTCGGGGTGTAGCTCAGTTTGGTAGAGTGCTTGAATGGGGTTCAAGAGGCCGCAGGTTCGACTCCTGTCACTCCGACCAATATCAGTTGGTGTAGCTCAGCCGGTTAGAGTACCTGCTTGACATGCAGGGGGTCGGTGGTTCGAGTCCACTCACCAACACCAAAGAAAGCCTTGGTATTTCAAGGCTTTTTTCATTTCTGTTTATGTCTGATTTATTCGGTTTTTGAGTTAGTATATAGTTAATATATTGGTGGTAAGAGACAAGTAAGAGACAAGTAAGAGACAAGTAAGAGACAAATTAAATAGCGATTGCTTCGGTCGATAAGAAAATCGGAAGCCTTGAAAGCTTATCTACCTCTTCTACAAGAGATTGGATTCCGACTTTTGTGTATACTTTTTCCGTGATCGTCTTATCGGAGTGCCCGACTATTCTTCGAGTGATAAGTAGATCGGCCTCCGCACGGCGCATATTGCTTATAAATGTCACTCGCGTGTCGTGCGCTAAAAAACTCAAATTTAATTCTTTTTGCGCTTTCTCGATTCGGTTTCTGATCTGATGATCCGCTAAGGGCTTGCCGTCTTCCTCGAAAAGATATTCTCCGCTCATACGCTCCTGAAAAAACGGAAGGAGACTCTCGTGTATCGGTATAATTCGATTCCTGCCCGCTTCGGTCTTCGATCCGCCGATTAAATATCTTTCGTCAAGGTTTATATCTTCCGTCTTTACTCGGATCAGCTCTCCGCGTCGCATGCCCGTAAAAAGAAGGATAAGGAGATAGTCCACATAGGGAATACGGAGCGACTTCCACAGCTTTTTTATATCCTTGTCTGAGATCACGCCGTGGATCTCTCGCGTGTCATCTGCTCCGACGGATAAGTGCGCTGCATAGTTTTTCTGCACAATGTCGTCCTGGATCGCGGCAATGTACATCTGATTATAAAGAGTCTTCATCTTGACTCTCGACGAGTACGATTTGCCGTACTCATTGATCACGTTCTGCATATGCGATGCTTTAATGTCCGAGAATTTCATTGAGTGAAGCGGTTTAGAACGAAAATTCGCGCTTGTGTAGGCTTCCTGTTGTGATGGGCTGATTGATTGAAACTTTATCTTTGTAAATCGCTCGAACATCTCGGAGAAAGTGATGTTCGATAGGTCAATATTGTAAAATCCTTTATTATAGTCAACTAAAGCCGCTTGCGCTTCCTGCTTGGTGGCGTAGTAGCCTATATATCGCTGTATTTGCTTTAAGGTTTGGGATTTATCGTCTTGAACGATGTCAAGCGTAATTCGGACAGCGTAGGGCTTCCTGCGCTTTCCTGAGAGCTTGACAATACCTCCTGTGCCGTTGGGGTTTTTCATGGCTAAATTCCTATAAGATCTAAAAATTCGTGTTGGGTGATAATTTCAATGGGAAAATCCTTTGCAATGAGTTCCTCCGCTTTTTTTGTTTTCCCGGACTTTCCCTTTACCCCTTGATGGGGATCGTAGGATCCAATGACAACATAGTTTGTTTTACGTGTCACATTGTTCCCGCAAGAACCTCCGAGGTTGACGACACATTGTGCCGCCTCAGCGCGAGATAAACCGTCAATATTGCCCGTGAAGACGATGATTTTTCCATAAAAGGGGTGTGTTTCATCGAATTCTTCTGTTTCTGGTGTGAAAGATCGTAAATCGATTTTTTGTTGAAACCGATAGCGATATTTTTTCTTAAAGTAATCCTCGAACGTTTTGCCGCTTTCTATAGCTGTCTTTTTTAGGTATTGATATAGCTCATGGGTTGATTTACAGTCTGCGATCGAGCGATGCTTAATATCTCTGTTTATCCCTGCCAATGCGCAGAGCGTCGTTAATCCATGCCCGTGATCGCTTGAGATCATTTTTCTTGACAATCTGAGAGTGTCTATCCACTCGATAGAGTCACTGGTATATTTTGAGCCATAATATTTCAAGAATGTTAAATCAAAAGAAAGATTGTGCCCAATTATAGTGCTGTTGCCAATAAAGTCCTCTAAGGCACTTATGGCGATGTCAGGGCTTGCTGCGTTTTCTAAATTTTCGGGAGTGATGCCTGTCAATTCCATGATGTCAGGTGGGATAAACTCGCATTTTACAAAGGTTTGAAAACTCTCAATCATCTCATTTTCAATTACTCGGATCGCTCCGATTTCTATAATCTCATCTATTCCAGGATAGTGGCCAGTTGTTTCTAAATCTAAAACAATATAATCGTCTAACATATATAATTTGCTTTTGGCAGCCATGTTTCCCCCTAAAACTTTGCTCTTAACTCAACGACTTTTCCAAGTATGGTGATAGGTTTTTCCTTGACTTCATCCCAACTGAAAAAAGTGGGCTCAAAAATTGGGTTTGTTGGAAAAAGTATAATCCCGGCTTCGTTTTTAAGTACCTTTTTACAGGTCGCGTCCGTTGCATTTACTCTAACGATTGCTGTTTCTCCCGTCTCTACATCGCATTGTTTTCTGACGATAACAATATCGCCGTCTGAGATTTTAGGCTCCATCGAATCGCCATGTATTTTTAACGCAAAGTAGTCTTTTTCGCTCCCGCTTAATCCTGAGATCTCTTCCCAGTCAAGGATTTCCTCAATCGCCTCAATAGGGATTCCAGCGGGAACGCTTCCAAGAACGGGTATTTTGAAAGTTTTTTTCACATCTTGCCCGTCAGGTTTGCCCTTTTTCCATCCCATAAGATATTCGGGTGTAGTGTTTATCGCTGTTGCGATTTTTGTTAATAAATGAACATCGATTCCTTTAATCTTTCCAGCTTCGTATCTTTGAATGTTCCCTTCCGAAAGCCCTACCTTTAATCCGACGTCTTTAAGAGTGAGATTTGCTTCTAGTCGCTTAGTTTTGATTCTTTTCCCGATTTCTTCATTTAATATTTCAGCGTTCATAACAAACCTCCTAGTGTATTTATTAAACCATAAAAACGCACACCATACAAGAATCATTAAATATAAAATAGCTAATCTTGCATTTTATGCTTGACTATAAAAACAACAGATGCTAATATGAACTTGTACAGAATGCAAGAAAGG
>JGI24709J26583_10003117_pt1 | contig 13244 bp, 13 predicted proteins | sample BioPla2DNA1_FD_26583 | JGI IMG/M metagenome (IMG submission 26583) | reverse complement strand
AATGGTAATGGGACGGGTCAAGGTTCTGGACAGGGAAATGGCCAAGGAGCCGGTGCTGGTAGTGGTAGCAGTAATCCCGATGGTGGAGTAACAGACTATCAGTCTGCTGGTGGAATTGCAAATAATCAGGGTAGCTCATCTCAAGAAAATGAATATGAAAAAGTATTTACTCCCAACAGAATAGGTGGGGAAGGTGAAGTTTCTAGCTTAACTGGAAAGAATAGTGGTAATTCAGGAAATAGTGAAAGCTATATAAGTGATAATCACAATGGTGTACTAGGAGAACTAGTACCATACGATCAAGTGCTTGGAGAGTATAGGGAGAAGGCTATGGAGAATTTAAACAGTTATGAGATACCAGAAGGAATGATGGAAATAATAAAGGAGTATTTCTCTTCTTTAAATGAATAATTTTAAAAGGCCATATAAAATTCCATAGGAATATTAGTTTATATGGCCGATTCTTTAGGAGGGTACAGTATGAATGAATCAGAAATACAAGAGCTTGTAAATAAAATTAAAGAGGTCGAAGAGGAAATAGGAAAAGCTATTATCGGTCAAAAAGATGTTATCAATAAGGTGTTAATAGCTATATTTACAGGAGGTAATGTACTGCTGGAAGGTTCACCAGGACTAGGAAAAACTCAGTTGGTAAAAACCTTGGCTAAGGTTATGGATTTGTCTTTTTCCAGAATTCAATTCACACCAGATTTAATGCCAGCAGATGTGGTGGGAACCAATATTATAAGTAAAGATAGCTCCGGTAAGGGAGTATTTGAATTTCAGCAAGGTCCTGTGTTTTCTAACCTAGTTTTAGCAGATGAAATAAATAGAGCTACACCGAAAACTCAGTCTGCCTTATTAGAAGCAATGCAGGAACATACAGTAACAGTAGGTAGTAAAACTTACGAACTAGAGGAGCCCTTTATGGTTTTGGCAACACAAAATCCATTAGAGAATGAAGGAACCTATCCATTACCAGAAGCTCAGTTGGATAGATTTTTGTTTAAGATTATGGTTCCTTATCCTAACTTAGAAGAGCTAAGAAGTATTGTTGCTATAATAGTTAATAATGAGCCTGAAGAGCTAAATAAGGTTATAGATAAAAATGAGATGCTAAATATAAGAAAAGTCTTGAAGGAAGTACCAATGTCAAGAGCTGTAGAGGAATATGCCCTTAAAGTAATCTTGGCAACTCATTCTGACTTTGAAGAGGCTCCAGAGCTGTCCAAGAAATACATTAGATATGGTGCAAGCCCAAGAGCGGCACAGGCCATTATATCTACAGCTAAAGTTAGAGCTGTGATGGAAGGAAGATATAATGTGTCTTTTGACGATATAAAATATGTAGCACTACCTACCTTGAGACATAGATTTTTCTTGAACTTTAACGCAGTGTCCGATGGGGTTACTACAGAGATGATAATAGAAGAAATTCTAGATAGCCAGTTTAAAAAAGCTTAGGATTGTGATGATATGAAAGAAAAAGTATTTGATGGGAATTTTTACAGAAAACTTGAAAGTATAAGTCTAAAGGCAAGAATGTCCATGACAGAGGGGGCTGCTGGTGGAAGAAAATCTAAGGTAAAGGGCAGCTCTGTCGAATTATCTGATTTTAGAGAATATGTGCCTGGAGATGATTATAGAAGGATAGATTGGAATGCTTATGGCAGATTTGAAAAGTTGTTTTTAAAACTTTTTATGGAGGAAAGAGAAGCCCTTATAAATATATTTGTGGATAGTAGCAAGTCAATGGATTTTGGTGATAAGCATAAGGGGCATATGGCTTTGAGAGTTAGTGCTATCTTAGCTTATCTGGCTTTAAATAATTTAGATAGGGTAGTTTTGAATAGGTTACAAGGGGAAAACCTGGTTCATTCTTCATCATACTTGGGCAAAAGTTCTTTTCAAAAGGTAATACAATTCTTAGAAGCTACAGAGTTTAATGGGAATACCAACATAGCTAAAGCTATTAAGAGACGTGATTTAAAAATCAGGGGAATATCTGTAGTTATTTCGGATTTTTTTACTCTTTCTTCTATAGAGGAAGCGGTAAAGTATTTAGCCTATAAGAAGCAACAAATAGTATTTATACAGGTTTTGAGTGAGGAGGAAGTAAATCCAACTTTTAGAGGACAAGTACGTCTTATAGATAGTGAAACAAAAGAAGAAGTAAATATTACTATAACCCCCAAGCTCTTAAAAACGTATAGGGCTAAACTAAAGGCTCAGCAAGCAAATTTAAAGGAATTGACCCAAAAATATGGTGGAGTATTTTTACAGATTTCCTCTGCTGATTCTATAGAAAAAATAGTGTTTGATAGCTTTGCAAAGGAGGGAATTATATGAAGCTTTTCTCTCCTATGGCACTATGGTTTTTAATACTTATACCAATATTAATATTGTTATACATATTGAAACAAAGATTTGAAGAAAGGCAAGTTCCAAGTCTCTATCTATGGCAGCAAATTTTAATGGATACAGAGGCTACAAGCCCTTTCCAAAAACTTAAAAGGAATATCCTTTTTTTAATTCAATTGCTGGCAGTGCTATTAGGGATATTGGCTCTAACAAATCCTTTCCTCCAACTAAAAAATAAGGAATATGAAAATGTAATTATAGTAGTTGACACATCTGGAAGTATGAGCGGAATTGGTGAAAAGGACACAAAATTAATAGAGGCAAAGAAAAAGGCTGAGGATTTAGTTGACTCATTAGCCTATGGTAGCAAGATTACCCTAATAACTGCAGGAAATAAGTGTAAGGTTGAAATAAGCAATTCCCAAGATAAAAAAGAAGTAATAAATAAGATTAGAAGTATAGATGCTACAAATAGTGCAGGTAATATTGATGATGCTTTTTCTTTGGTTAAGGCTATTGCAGACCAGCACGAAAGTTATAAGGTAACATATTTTAGTGATAAGGCTGTAGAATTTAAGGAGCTAAATGCTGAACTTATATATATGAAAAGCAATATGGACAATGTAAGCTTAGATTATATAGCAGATTCTTTAAATGAAGACCAGTTAAAGGTTTTAGTAAGGGCTACCAATAGAGGGAAAAAGGATAAAACTTCTGAGATATGTTTATATGGTGGAGAAGAGCTTATATCTGTAAAAGACATTGATTTGTCGCCAGGAGAAACAAAAACCATCTATTTTGATAATGTTCCAAGGGATAAGGAATATATTTACGCAGAGTTAACTGAAAAGGATGGATTATTAGAGGATAATATCATATATTCAGTAATTAAGCAGAAAGATAGAAGAAGGATATTACTAACTATGGAGAAAAATTTTTTTCTAGAAAAGGTTTTATCCGCTATGAAGGATGTAGAGCTTTACAAAACTATTTCGGGAGACAGTCCAGAGGATCAATTTGATTTATATATATTTGATACTAGTATACCGAACAAGCTACCTGAAGAGGGTAACCTGCTTTTTATCAATCCAGATAAGGACAGCAAGTTTTTTAAAGTGGCTAGTGAAGCTCAGGGAGGAAAAGCGGAAATAGTGGCTCATGGAGTAACTAAGTATATAGAAAACTCAGATTTTGTAATTGCTAAATTAAGAGAACTCCAGCCACCTTATTGGGCTAATCCATTAATGAAGGTAAAGGAGAAAAATATAGCCTTTGTTGGTGAAAAAAATGGGCAGAAGATAGGGGCTATTGGCTTTGATTTTCATAATAGTGATTTCCCCCTTACAGCAGAGTTTCCAATATTCATTAACAATTTTGTCTCTTATCTTGTAGATAGGGACTCTTTTGCCACAACCCAGTTTGAATGTGGAAATCCTATAGAAATAAATCCTCTGCCAGAAACTGAAAAACTACTTGTCACTAATCCTAAGAGAAAAGTTTTTGAGCTCAGTTCTGAATTTCCTGTAAAACCATTTGAAGAAACCTATACTCCAGGTATATATGAAGTGACTCAGAAAATCGGGAAGAAGGAAAATAGTAGACTTCTATCAGTAAATTTTCCTGTAAGCGAAAGTGCTATAAGTAATCAAGAAAGGGTAGTTAATATGGTTAATAATAGTGCTAATAGTAAAGGTGGCCTAAATTTAGCAACTTATTTAATAACGGCAGTAATTTTGCTGCTAGTCCTTGAGTGGATAATATATTTAAGACTTTATGGAAGCAGGTATTGAATATGGGATTAAGTTTTACAAAGGCTTTTGTTTTGATATTATTACCAATAATAATTTTTGCTGTGGTATATTCAGGTAAGTGGCTTGTAAGGATGTCAAAAGGAAAAAGAAACTTGCTATTGATATTAAGAACACTGATTTTAACCTTTCTTATACTAGCTTTAGCTGGAACAAGCTNTTATTGGAAGGTTGATACTACTACTACTTTTTTCTTAATAGATGCTTCCGATTCAACTAGATTAAACTTAGTGGATATGGAGAATTTTATAAAGGAAGCTTCTAAGAGCAAGGGACCTAAAGATAAGATAGGAGTAATATCCTTTGGTGATAATGTTCAAGTTGAAAGTTTTATAAGCTCTGAAAATAATTTTTCCAAGGTAGAAGGTCAGATAAATGCAAATTACACCAATATAGAAAATGCTCTTGCTACTACATTATCCCTGTTTCCAAGCAATAGTAAAAAAAGAATAGTTTTATTATCTGATGGAGAAGAAAACGCAGGATCTGTCAGTAAAATTGCACAATCTATTCAGCAGCAGGGCATAGATTTAAAATACTTTAGAATACATAAAGAAATTGGGGAAGAGGTTGCCGTTGAAAGTATAAATCTTCCTCAGAGATTAATTTTAAACGAGGAATTTAATCTTTATGTTAATATAAACGGTAGCCTGCAACAAAAGGCAACTTTACATCTATATAGTGGAAGAAATAAGGTAGGGGAAGAAGAAGTTCAACTACAGAAGGGCATTAACAAATTTGTTTTTAGANATAAAGCTGATGTAGGAGGATTTAAAAATTTTAAGGTAGTTGTGGAAGCAGAGAAAGATACAGAATTAAAAAATAATGAAGGTTCAGCTTTTACTAATGTAATTTCTAAACCTAGCATTTTAGTTATTCAGGAAAATGAAAAAGAATCCGCTGAACTTGTTAAGATGCTTAAGGCCTCTTCTGTAGATTATACTGTGGTTAATGCAAAAGGAGCCCCCAGGACCTTACAAGAGATGACAGGCTATAAAACTATAATTACCTGTAATGTTTCGGCAGATAGCTTAAACCAAGATTTCTTAAACTCCTTAGAGAGTTATGTTAAAGATTTTGGAGGGGGATTTATCGCTACAGGTGGAGATAATTCTTTTGCCCTTGGTGGATACTCTAGCACATCTTTAGAAAAGGTACTTCCTGTATATATGGAGATGAGAGGGAAGAAAGAAATACCTAAAATGGCTATGCTACTTATCATTGATAAGTCATCTAGTATGACAGAAGGAATGGGTGGTATAAGTAAGGTGGATATGGCTAAGGAGGCAGCTATTAGAAGTTTAGAGTCTTTGAGGCTAAACAAGGATGAAATAGGAGTAATAGCCTTTGATAATTCCCATAGTTGGGTAGTAAAAAGACAGGTAATTAAAGATCTAGAACAGATAGAAGATGATATAGCTACTATAAGAGCTAGTGGTGGTACAAATATTCTGCCTGCCTTGGAGGAAGGTTACAAATCATTAAAGGACAGCGATGCTAAATTAAAACATATAATATTACTTACTGATGGACAGTCTTATAGTACAGGGAAGGATAAATTATTAAATAAAATTAATAAGGCCAACATAACAGTGTCTACAGTTGCCGTAGGTAAGAACGCAGATATTACTTTGTTAAAAACCATTGCCAATACCTGCGGTGGAAGACATTATATTACTGATGAGCATACAAATATACCAAGAATTTTTGCTAAAGAGACTTTCATGGCCGCTAGAAGTTACCTAAACAACAGAGAATTTGCACCGATTGTTACTAGTGAACACTCTATACTTAAGGGAGTTGCCGACGTTGCTCTACCTTCATTATTAGGATATATAGGAGGATCTGAAAAGGAAACAGCCAGAGTTCTTCTTAAAAGTGACGAGGATGATCCTATTCTAACAGTTTGGCAGTATGGTTTAGGTAAAACCGCTGCTTGGAATTCCGATATATCTGGTAAATGGAGTTCTAANTATATTTCTTGGGAAAATAACTTAAAGCTTTGGCAAAATATTATTAATTTTACTATAGAAAATTATGACAATGAAAATGCATCCATGGAAGTATCAGCTCAGGGAGGAAAGGCAACTATAGTCTTTAAAGATAAGAAAAATCAAGAAGAACTAGATACAAGTGCAGTAGTTGTAACGCCCTCTGGTAAGGATATTAATGTTAAGCTTTACCCAACAGCACCTGGAGAATACACTGGAAGTATAGATCTTCAGGAAAGTGGAGTATACATGATTAATGGNAAGCAGGTAAGTGGCGGAGATACTATAAACGCCATTAGCACAGGTTATGCCATGCAGTACTCGCCGGAATATAAAATAAATAATGAAGTAGGAAACAAATTGGAAAGTTTAGTAACGGAAGTAGGCGGCAATTTAATTAACTCTCCTGAAGAGGTTTTTAAAGGTGAAATTCCATCAAAGAAGGGGCAAAGAGATCTAGTGCTTTATTTGTTAGCTTCAGCTTTAATCTTATTGATCCTTGACATAGCTTTACGCAGATTGAATATTAGTCTTTTCAAGATTAAAGAGGCTTTAAAGAAAATTAAAATATTAAAAGTATCAAAAGCTTCCAGTAAAAGAAAGCTAAATAATAAAGAAAAAACTATAAGTAATTATAATAAAAAAGTGCCCAAAGGTCCTTCTTATACTATAATAGAATCTGTGGAGACTTATGAAGATGATTTAGAAGAGGAAACTGTAAAATTTGAAGAAAAAGGAGAGGCTAAGTCTAGTAAAAATGATAAACAAGTGGAGGAAAACAGCAATCTCCTGAATACTTCCCAGCTTCTGAAAAATAAAAAATTTAAGAAATAAGTAGGATATAGTTTTATCAAATTTTTTCGAGACGAGGAGGGCTACATATGAAAAAGATTAAAATAGGAGAGAGACAGTTGCTAGCTTCAGAAATTTCTCTAGGTTGCATGAGAATTTCGGAGCTTTCAGTGAAAGAAGTAGCTAATCATGTGAATACAGCTTTGGAGGAAGGTATAAATTTATTCGAACATGCTGATATATACGGTGAAGGTAGATGCGAAGAAATCTTTGCTGAAGCGGTAGATATGAGGCCGAGCATAAGAAGTAAGTTTATTATCCAAACAAAATGTGGAATAAGAAAAGGTTTCTACGATTTTTCAAAGGACCATATTATAAATTCTGTAGAAGCTAGCTTGAAACGATTAAAAACTGAGTATATAGATATATTATTATTACATAGACCGGATGCTCTTATGGAATCTGAAGAAGTTGCTGAAACCTTTAATATTTTACACAGTAGCGGAAAGGTAAGACATTTTGGTGTAAGCAATCATAACACAATGCAAATTGAACTCCTTTCTAAATATATACAACAAGACTTAATTATTAATCAACTACAGTTTAGCGTAACTAATACAGGAATGATTGACGCAGGCTTAAATGTTAATATGAAAAATCAAGCCTCANTCAATAGGGATGGTAGCATTTTAGATTACTGTAGGCTTAAAGATATAACAATTCAAGCATGGTCNCCTTTTCAATATGGATTCTTTGAAGGTGTTTTTATAGATAATCCAAAGTTTCCTGAATTAAATGAAAAGCTGAAGGAAATTGCTGAAAAATGGAACGTAACAAGCTCAGCTATTGCTATAGCATGGATATTGCGACATCCAGCTAAGATTCAGCCTATAGTAGGTACTACAAATACCGACCGTTTGAAAGCTATCTGCAAAGCATCAGAAGTAAATTTAACTAGAGAAGAATGGTATGACATATATAAAGCGGCAGGTAACAAATTGCCCTAGTATAAGGCTTGTATTGATTAATGAAAAATTCTGCAAGGGCAAAATATATATTTTTAATTTGATCAAATTCAAAGAGTTTAATAAAGAAACCTATATAAAATCAAAAGTATCAAGCTTGGGCTTGATACTTTTTTATATACGAAAGAGCAGAGCAAACTCCACTTTTGATTAGTTTACATTTGTTTATACTGTGGTTCTTGCTGTTCAATATATTGTTGCCTGCCTTTTAGAGTCTGCAAAGCGCTATCAAGGCTTTTGCTATTGATTGAAAATCTTGTTTTGCTTGTTGATCTTGTGTTTCCAAAGCAAATATTTTCATTGTGGCACAAGCACTTTCAATGCCTGCAATTACTTGCTGCATCTGAGTACCTACTGTCAAAACTTTCACCTCCCTTCATTCTATAAGAAATAAGAATCAAAGTTCTATGGATACAGCATGAGCTATACAAGGGATACTTTCCTTCTGTTGATAAGATAGGGGTGAATGAAGAGCCCCAGTAGCTACAATTAAAATTTTTTTAAGATCACCTTCTCTCATTCGGCGAAGGAAATGTCCGTAAGTTACAGTAGCAGAACAACCGCAGCCACTGCCACCTGCAAAAACTGGTTGATCCTTGCTATATATTAAGATTCCGCAATCTGTAAATTTTTCAGCAGGTATATCAATACCATGTTTAATTAATAATTCTCCAGCAATTCTATGTCCAACGCTTCCTAAATCCCCAGTAGCAATTAAGTCGTAATAGTCTGGAGAGATATTTAAATCTCTGAAATGTGCTTCGATAGTATCTACTGCAGCAGGAGCCATAGCGGTTCCCATATCAAAAGGATCGCCAATTCCCATATCAATAACTTTGCCAATGGTAGCTGATGTTACCTTAGGACCGTATCCGCTACTGGATACTAGGGCAGCTCCTGCTCCAGTTACAGTCCATTGGGCAGTAGGTGGCTTTTGTCCACCATATTCTGTAGGGTATCTAAATTGCTTTTCAGCAGCTATGTTATGGCTGGAAGCACCAGTTACTACATAGTTTGCAGCACCGGTGTCTACGATTAATGAGGCTAAGGATAGTCCCTCCATAGAACTGGAGCAAGCACCGAAGACACCTAAGAAAGGTAGCCCTAATGTTCGTGCAGTAAAACTACTGGATATTATTTGATTCATTAAGTCACCACTAATAAAAAAATTAACATCTTCTTTTTTTACATTCCCTTTTTTTATTGCAGTTTCACAAGCTTGCTCCAATAGTTTTTTTTCTGCTTTTTCACAGCTAGCCTGACCTAACCAAACATCTTGGTGAAGTGTGTCAAAATCTTCTGCTAAAGGACCTTTAGACTCGAAAGGACCACCTATAGCCGCTGAGGCTATTATTGTTGGCTTAGATTTAAAAACCCAACTTTGATGACCTTTTAGCATTTATATCCCACCTAACCCTCTAATAATTAGTGTAATAATGGCTACGAAGAAAGCAGCCACCGTTCCATAGACAATTACTGCTCCTGATAGTTTAAACATATTTCCACCAACACCTAAAACATATCCTTCTGTTCTATGTTCGATAGCAGCAGAAGCCATAGTGTTGGCAAAGCCGGTTATTGGAATAGCTGTTCCTGCACCAGCCCATTGGCCAATATGATCGAAAACCCCTAAACCTGTTAATATAATAGAGAGGATTATTAAAACAGCTACGGCAGGATCTCCAGCAGTTTTTTCTGTAAAATTAAAATACTTAATAAAAAACCATTGTAATAGCTGTCCTAATATACAAATAGAACCGCCTACAATGAAGGCTCTAAAGCAGTTTTTTAATACTGGGCGTTTTGGCGTTAAATCCTTTGCAAAATCTTGAAATTCTTGCTGAATTGGCGTAAACTTTTTCTTTTTAGATTTTGACATAAAATCACCACCTTTTAGTTTAATAAGTAAGGTTCTAACATATTCATCAAAGTTTTCAGTTTGTCTGCATTTGTAGCATACATTTCTTTTGCAGCCTTATCCTCTGTTTCTAGGGCATAGGAAAGTAAATCTGCATGACACTGTTGAATGTTGGTATGAAGTAATTCCTTAACTTGAGGTTGAGGAATTTCTATAGAATCATCAAACAAATCTAGGTATAAATCACCAGAAGAATCCGCTTGACCTATAAATACGTTGTCTAAGGAAACACCAGCTTTTGCTAATTCTACTTTTAACCAGGCTCTATTCAAACCACGATTTGAAAGGGATTCGTCCAATATATTACCATCTAATATTACTGTTTGAGGTTCGGAACTTGGAGCAACCTTTCTTTGTAAATCACGAGCTGTAATAGGTTTTTTATCAGATTTAACCATTACATTTATTTCGCCAGTAGATTCCATAACTTCAAATTCAACATCGCTAAACTAAAGACGTTTTTTGATCTTAATTCTCTTAGTAGTTCTTCCCCTGTAAATCTGACTTCTTTCAGATTTTCTTCCATGACCTTACCGTCTTTAATTACTATAGTTTCTCTTCCATTAATTGCATCGTGGAATGCCTTACTCTTTAAGGATAAGTAGTCTAAAGCTATCAAAAAAGAAATCCAGACTCCTAATGAAATAATAGAGTGTGTAATATTAGTCACTAGACCTAATGAAATAAGCGTAATCATTAAGGCGATTATAGTATAATTTACAAATTTATAAGGTGTAATTCTTGACAAGCTACCTCTACCCAGTAGTCTAATTAAAGGCACTGTTAATACAAACATAACCATTGCTCTTACAAGCATTATCATCCAATCTTGCATATTTTCACCTACTTAAATACATTTATATTGGGGTTCTTCAAATTCTAATTTTTTAACTCTATTTTCTATATCCTTAATAACCTGTTTTGTTGTATTTAGTGCTGATCTATATATGGCTTTTTCTTCATTGTTACTACTTTGTAGGGAATAAACTTTTAATGTACTTTCAACACCTTTAAGATTTGCCAACGTTTGTTTTACTTTCCTTCCTACTGTCATCAGAACCAACTCCCTTGAATAATTCTGACTTTATTATTTGATAATTTATAAAGGAATATAACTTATATATGTAGGTCTTTGATGGTAAATTAAAGTAGAAATATGTATTTGTAAATTATTTTTCACAAAATACTAAGAATATATACAGAATAAAAAACAATGTACTTTTAAGCACATTGTTTTTTGAAAAATTAGACTGAGTATAAAGAATACCTTGCTTAATGGATAAGTGCAAAACTATAACCTTTAGACTGTAATAACTCAATTATAGCTGGCAGTGCATCTACAGTTGACTGTTTCGTAGCAGAATCATGCATTAAAACTACCAAATTTTCGTTACGGCTTTCAGCAAAGTTAATATTTTCTCTAAGTGTGTTTAGTTGTTCTTCAATTGATACATTGTGCTTTAACCCATCTTTATTTTCAGCATTCCAATCAAGGAAATACATTCCTTGGCTTAGAAGCTTATCTTTCATTGGATTTTTCCAAGACTCAAAAGAACCACCTGGAAATCTTACTACTCGTGTAGATGAAGGATATCCAATAATTTTAATAATGGCGTCTTTTGTTTTTTCAAGTTCAGCCTGGAATGCATCTATATTTACACTTTTATTAGGATATATTTTATTGTAGTCGTGGCTGTAGGTGTGGTTAGCTACTGCATGTCCCTCGTCAAAGATCCTTTTTAAAATATGCGGATTCTTATCAACATAACTTCCTAATACAAAAAAAGTAGCTTTAACTTTGGATCTATGTCAATAGTTTGGACAAAAATTTAGGTTTTTTGTTGGTTCCCCGCCACCCTTGACAAACCATTCATAAATGCTTCTGGGTTTTCACCCGAAGGCGATAAACTCAAAGTAAGCTATGCATTTAGCCTTCTGGGTGAGATATTGTAGCATTTACTCATTAGTTTCTCAAGGGCAAGCCCTGCGGGTGGCTAATGTTTCCCTCAGGCTCAAAATCTAAAGTAAGCTATGCGACTCTGCACATATTCTCATATTCATCCGGGGTTAGATAGCCAATTGATGAATGAATCCTTCTTCTATTATAGAATCCCTCTATATATCTAAATAGCACTAGTCTGGCATGATTGTAATCTATAAAAGTATTAAGATATACACATTCTTTTTTTAATATTGCATGAAAACTTTCTATACAAGCATTATCATAAGGACAGCCTTTGGCACTATATGATAATTTGAAGCCCTTTGATTCTACTGTTTTACGGTACTCTTTCGAAGTATATTGTGAACCTCTATCTGAGTGTATGATTAAGCCTTTAGCGGGTTTCTGGGTAGTTATAGCATTATCTAATGCTCTTAATACTGAAGATGTATCCATGGTCTTTGAAAAATCATATCCTACTATCTTTTGGGTATGCAAATCTAAGATAGATGCTAGGTAATTCCATCCATCCTTTTGGGTGTAAATATATGTAATATCAGCTACCCATTTTTCATTAGCCTTTGTAGTTGTAAAGTCCCTATTTAGGAGGTTTTCACCGCCTTCATAGACTTTCTTGGTAGAATGCGGTCTATACTTTTTGACTACAATAGATCTAATACCAAGTCTATTCATATGCCTCTGGACTCTTTTAAGGCTAATATTTTCATAACCGTTGTTCTTGAGTTTTTCTCGAATTTTAGGAGCACCATAGACTTTATTGCTGTCATTATATATCTCTAAAATATCTTCCTGCAGCTTTTTATTTTCCCTTGTCCACTTGTTTTCAGGCTTTTCCTTTTGTTTATCATAATAAGTACTTCTGGGATATTTAAGTACTCTACACATAGTGTCTATGCTATGTATTTCAGAGTTCTCTCTAATTATTTCATATATATCATCAGGATCTATTTGGTCGCGAATATAGCCATAGCTTTTTTTAATATTTCATTTTCCTCCTTGAGCCTTTCATTCTCCTTCTTAATTTTGAGGATTTCTTCAAGGTTTGTGGTATCTCCCTTTACATCAATAGGGGTCTTCTTCTTTACCCAATTACGTATTGCTGTTTGGCTTAGGCTATATTCGTCTGATACTTCTTTAACTGATTTTCCTGATAATACTAACTCAGCGATCATTGTTTTAAATTCGTCTGTATAGGTTTTCCTTTTAGACATTCATGGACACGCCCTTCCTTGTTTTTAGTATATATAAAACCTTATTTTGTGTCCATACTTATATACTAACATCAGTCCGATAATTCTTATAGATGGAAAATCACTTGTTGAAAGCTGCATTGATAACGAGATTGGTTTTGTATTTACACCTGTATTCAGTAAAAATGCAATGGAT
>JGI24709J26583_10003116_pt1 | contig 13247 bp, 10 predicted proteins | sample BioPla2DNA1_FD_26583 | JGI IMG/M metagenome (IMG submission 26583) | reverse complement strand
AGCTTACAAGCTCGCTTTTTTGCCGCCGCGTCCCCAGCGGCTTCCGCCCTTGCGGGCTTTCCACCTGCGCCCTCACGCAGGAAAATAGACTCGAAATCAAAACAAAAAATCAAGGAAATTTGGATTTTTTTCAACCGTTCATTACAAATTACAACAATCTAATTTAAAATTTAACGTTATAGCCCCTGACGTTACCAACAATTTGTCTATTTCTACTAATCGTACAAAAAATAGGTTATACAATCTTTATGGAACTAAAAGTTGGAATTAAACACTTGTAATTTATTGAAAATGAAAAACATATAATTAATATAAATTTATAATCAATTAAAAACTGCTAATTATGTTTATATTCGTACTAATGATTGTTTTGTTCATCGTAGGTTACACGGTAATAGCTCTGGAACATCCTTTAAAAATCAACAAATCTGCGACTGCCCTGCTTTTGGGAGTTTTATTATGGGTTTGTGCCGTCATTGGCGGCGAAGGTATTCTTGTAAATACCGACTCCCTTCGCCAATTTGCAATGGACCACCCCGGAAATTACTTTTTGAATTGGCTAGTACATTCACAGTTGTTAACGGCACTCGGAGAAGTATCTGAAATCCTTTTCTTCTTGATGGGAGCCATGACAATCGTTGAATTGATTGATACACACGGCGGTTTTACAATTATAACAAAACATATTAAAACGACTAAAAAAGTAAAACTCTTGTGGGTTATTTCTATTATATCGTTTTTCTTATCAGCTGCATTAGATAATCTAACTACTTCGATTGTCATGGTTGCTTTGCTTCGCAAACTGATAGCTGATAAAAAAGAGAGATGGTTCTATGCAAGTATGATTATTATTGCGGCTAATTCCGGCGGCGCCTGGTCGCCAATCGGAGACGTTACAACGATTATGCTCTGGATTGGAAATAGAGTTACTACGTTGAATATCATAGAAATGACATTCATAGCAAGTCTTGTTTCATTGTTAGTGCCGCTTATCGTTTTATCATTTATCCTTAAAGGGCACGTGGAACGTCCGGAATTAACGGAAGATCACATTGACGCTACTTTTGAAGTAAAAAGCTGGGAAAGTAATTTCTTCTTCTTTTTAGGAGTAGGTGCTTTACTTTTCGTACCCGTTTTTAAAACTATCACACATTTACCCCCCTATCTGGGAATGCTTGGCGGACTTAGCGTTCTTTGGATAGCCTCTGAAATACTTAATCGTAGGCGACCTGAAATTGAAAGAAGTCGATTCTCAGTTTCTACGATATTAACCAAAATCGACATGCCGAGCATTCTCTTCTTTTTAGGGATTTTAATGGCGGTTAATGCGTTAGCCACCGTTGGACACTTAGAGTTACTTGCTGTTAATTTAGACAAAATACCGTTGCTCGAACCTGAAAAATATTACGTAATCAATATTATCATCGGACTTCTATCCTCCATTGTTGATAACGTTCCGCTTGTTGCGGGAGCGATGGGAATGTATCATTTCCCAACAGACCACTATTTCTGGGAATTCTTAGCCTACTGTGCCGGAACCGGCGGTAGCATCTTAATTATCGGCTCTGCCGCAGGCGTTGCCGTTATGGGAATGGAAAAAATCGACTTTATTTGGTATCTTAAGAAAATATCGTGGATAGCTCTAATAGGCTATTTTGCCGGCGCCTTGACCTTTATCGGAGAAAAAGCAATAAGAGAACGTATCTCCAACAAAGATAAAGCAGAGAAAACGGAAGTCGTGATGTCGGAAGAAGGAGTAAAAGAGTATTTGAGCAAAACGACATTCTATACCGTCAACGACTCCGACTTTGATTTAGAAACAGAAGAAATAAAGGATAGTACCGTTATCAGATTTACCGATTTCGCACATCAAGGTCAACAATATTTCGGATTGAGCTTACAATCTCTACAATATCAAAATAACAAAAAAGATTTTGAAAATCATAGTGTTGTCCAAAGTCTTGCAAAAGGAGAGTGTGTCGTAACGCAACTGAACGATACGATAGCAGAAGTTATCTTTGGCAAAGACCAATTATTTGTAACTCAATCCGGTAGGGTTTATCTAGTTTTCCCATCCGGAGGTTCGCTTGAATTGAAAAAGGTGAACTAGGGAAGTGAAGTTGTAACCGTGCGTCTCTTGCGTGAGGCGGGAGGCGGATAGCCCGCAAGGGCGGGAGGCGCTGGGGACGCAGCGGCAAAAAAGCGACTTTAGAAGCTCTTTTTGCCGCTTTGCGACCCCACGACTACCGCCCGCGGACTTGCAGCCGTACGCCGACCCCGAGCGCAGCGAAGGGGGCACGCCCTGATTAAAATTATTTATAACGTTATAAAAATAAATATCAACTATTTTTGTATTTTTGCCGATAAAATATTAGTAAATATAGACGGTGTTACTCTCGTTACAAATAGAAAATTATGCGATTATTAAATCCTTATCTATTGACTTTGATAAAGGATTTACGGTTGTAACGGGGGAAACGGGAGCGGGAAAATCGATTTTAGTAGGAGCTTTGGGCTTGATATTGGGACAACGAGCCGAAAGTGCCATTTTTCACGATAAATCCAAAAAATGCTTTGTTGAAGCTCAATTTGATATTAAAAATATTGATTTAGCCTCTTTTTTCAAAAAATATAATCTTGATTATCAAGAGAATACGTTTATTAGACGAGAAACACTCCCAAACGGAAAATCACGAGCCTTTGTTAATGACTCCCCTGTTACATTGCAAATTTTAAAAGAGTTGACCGAGAAATTAATTGACATTCATTCTCAACATCACTATTTACTTTTACAACAACATCCATTTCGCCTAAAAGTGATTGATGATTTTTTAGGAGATAATCGTTTTTTGGGAGAATATAAAAAAGAGTATTCGGAATTTAAAGATATTGAAGATAAGTATCATTCACTACAGAAAAAGCTGAATAGCGAACGACAAGAGGTGAGTTATTGGGAGTACGTTATTAACGAGTTGGAGAATGCAAATTTGCAACCGAATGAACAGGAAGAGCTNGAAAATAAAATTGAGTTTTTATCAAATGCTACGCTTATTAAGACCAATTTGCACGANGCAACTGCCATAATGTCGGAAAATGAGGTAAATGTACTGGAGATGCTTCAAAAAGTTGCGCGTAATTGTCAACAAATCTCNTCTTATAATGCTAATATTCAGAATCTTGAATCACGATTATCAAGCGTTATAACCGAGCTGAAAGATATTTCATACGAACTTGCTAATTTGGAAGATGCGGTTGAAGTTAATCCTGAATTGATAGATAGACTACGGGAACGGTTAGATATTATTTTCACTTTTCAACAAAAACATAGGCTTTCTTCGGTGCAAGAGCTATTGCAATTGCAAGAAAAAATGAAAGAGAAAGTAAATCGTTTTTTGGAAGAGGAAGAGCAATTGCAGGAATTTGAAAAAGAGTTGGTTAGTGCCAAGGAGAGGGTTGCAAAGTCGGCGAAGCTACTTTCCGAGCAACGAAAAAAAGTTCTTCCGAGTCTTGAAAAAGCAATTTTAGATAAGTTACTCTTGCTCGGAATGCAAAAAACGACTTTTAATATCTTACTAAATGAAACTGCAAGTTTTGGGGAACTCGGCATTGACGAAGCGGTTTTTTTATTTTCCGCTAATCCCGGCAGCCCTGCTGTTGAAATAGAAAAAGTAGCTTCGGGCGGGGAAATTTCACGCGTGATGCTTGCAATAAAATCCGTTATCAGCGAAAGTGCTTTTCTGCCGACAGTCGTTTTTGATGAAATTGATACGGGCATTTCCGGAGATACCGCCTCCCGAGTAGGGAACTTGATGAGACAAATCGGGACGCAACGTCAACTGATTGTTATCACTCACTTACCGCAAATTGCCGCAAAAGGAGAGTTACATTATTACGTTTATAAAGAGGTAGAAGAAAAACATACTTTTACATCTATCAAAAAAATAGAAGATAAAGAGCGAATTTATGAAATAGCTAAAATGATGAGTGGGAAAAACGTGAGTGCAGCTGCATTAGAAGCCGCACAAGAGCTAATAGAAAGTCGAAATGTGATTAATTTCTTTTAAATAATTGAGCCTATGAAAAAAATAGTTTTAGTCGGAATAAGTGCGTTACTGCTATTCTCACATCTTTTCACCCAGGCACAACCCGGACTAAAGAAAGATGTGAGCGGTTTCGTGTATATGACCTCGTTAGGTATTCTAACGGGCGTTGGCGAGTTAAAATTTGAAGAGAGACGCTTACCAAATAATAAAAATTTCATTATAAACTTACACCAACTCATTGCCTATCAATTCAATCCCTATATAACAACGGGAATGGGCGTTGGGGTGGACGTATGGAAACGCACGGCATTTATTCCGGTATACGCCCATTTTGATGTAAATTTTATAGATAAGCCGATAACGCCTAATTGGTTTATAAATGTCGGTTATGCGTTCAAATGGTACGTATCCTCTCAACCGGAACGTGTTACTAAAGTAATACACGCTGCCACCACGGGCTTTCATGCCGAAACCGGACTCGGAGTTAAAGTAAAGATAAAGGAGAATTTGGAATTTTTATTAGCCGCTCATTACAAATTACAACAATCCGATTTAAAATATAGTGTTATAGACCCTAACGTAACCAATTATCCGTCTATTTCCACCAATCGTTCAAAAAATATGTTGTATCATTTTGTAGGGCTAAAAGTAGGAGTTTTGTACTGGTAATTTGCTGAAAATGAAAAATATACAATTAACTTAAATTTATAATCAATTAAAATTTTTCTAATTATGTTTATGTTCGTACTAATGATTGTTTTGTTCATCGTAGGTTACACGATAATCGCGCTTGAACATCCTTTAAAAATCAACAAATCTGCGACTGCTCTACTTTTGGGGGTTCTACTATGGGTTTGTGCCGTCATCGGTGGCGAAGGTATTCTTGTAAATACCGACTCACTCCGCCAATTTGCGATGGACCATCCCGGAAATTACTTCTTAAATTGGCTAGTACATTCTCAATTATTAACTGCACTCGGAGAAGTATCTGAAATTCTTTTCTTCTTGATGGGAGCGATGACAATCGTTGAATTGATTGATACACATGGTGGTTTTACAATTATAACAAAACATATTAAAACGACCAAAAAGGTAAAACTTTTGTGGGTTATTTCTATTGTCGCCTTTTTCTTGTCAGCCGTATTAGATAACCTAACTACTTCGATAGTTATGGTTGCTTTGCTTCGNAANNTGATAGGTGACAGAAAGGAGAGATGGTTTTATGCAAGTATGATTATTATTGCGGCTAATGCCGGCGGAGCTTGGTCGCCAATCGGAGACGTTACAACGATTATGCTGTGGATTGGAAATAGAGTTACGGCATTGAATATTATAGAAATGACATTCTTGGCAAGCCTTGTTTCATTATTAGTGCCGCTTATCGTTTTATCATTTATCCTCAAAGGGCACGTGGAACGCCCGGAATTATCGGAAGACCATATTGATGCTACTTTTGAAACAAAAAGGTGGGAAAGCAATTTCTTCTTCTTTTTCGGAGTAGGTGCTTTACTTTTCGTACCCGTTTTTAAAACCATTACACATTTACCGCCCTATCTTGGAATGCTTGGTGGACTTAGCGTCCTTTGGATAATATCAGAAATTCTTAATCGAAGACGACCTGAGGTTGAAAGAAGTCGTTTTTCTGTTTCTACGATATTAACCAAAATCGACATGCCGAGTATTCTCTTCTTTTTAGGGATTTTAATGGCAGTTAATGCCTTAGCAACAGTTGGACANTTNGAATTACTTGCTGTTAATTTAGACAAGATACCGTTGCTCGAACCTGAAAAATACTACGTCATTAATATTATCATCGGNCTCGTATCCTCGNTTGTTGATAATGTTCCGCTTGTAGCCGGAGCGATGGGAATGTATCATTTCCCAACAGACCACTTCTTCTGGGANTTCTTAGCCTACTGTGCCGGAACGGGCGGTAGCATCTTAATCATCGGCTCTGCTGCCGGTGTTGCCGTTATGGGAATGGAAAAAATCGACTTTATTTGGTACTTGAAAAAAATATCATGGATAGCTCTAATCGGCTATTTTGCAGGCGCCTTGACCTTTATCGGAGAAAAAGCAATAAGAGAATATATCGCTAGCGAAAGTAAAGNAGTGAAAACGGAAGTGGAGATGTCGGAAGAGGGTGTGAAAAAATATTTGAGCGAAACAACNTTCTATACCGTCAATGANTCAGAATTCGACNTAGAGACAGGAGAAATAAAAGATAGTACNATTATCAGATTTACCGATTTCGCACTTCAAGGTCAACAATATTTCGGTTTGAGCTTACAATCTTTACAATATGAAAACAATCCAAAAAATTTTGAGAACCATAGTGTTGTCCAAAGTCTTGCAAAAGGAGAGTGCGTCNTTTCACAACTGAACGATACGATAGCAGCNGTTATCTTTGGTAAAGATCAGCTATTTGTAACCCAATCAGGTAAGGTTTATCTGGTTTTCCCAAATGGAGGCTCNCTTGAATTGAAAAAGGCAAATTAAAAAAAAATTATGTATCTTTGAAAAAGAAATAATGGGTAAAAAATAAAGAATGAAACATAGCAAAAACTATGCACTTTTAATCTTGCTCCTTTTCTCCCTTTTTGGGCAACTTAATGGGCAAGATTTTCAATACCTTACTACCGTAAATAGCTGTTTTATTGATGATATTAAAACAGTAGAACTCTACTTGGATAATTACCCGTACTCTCAACCTATCATTAAATTGAACAGCGATGAAAAATTACTCCTCTCCTTTGACGACTTGAGTAACGAAAGCCGCTATCTGAAATACACTTTTATTCACTGTTCGTACGACTGGAAAATTGATAATTTAAGCCAAATGGAGTATATTGACGGCTTTTTAGAAGATGAGATTTCCGACTACTCTTACTCATTTAATACGATTACTTCTTACACACATTATGAATTGTCCTTTCCGAGTGATTTGATGAAAATTACAAAATCCGGAAACTATCTTCTTTTTGTATACGACACCTCCCCGGACGATCCTATTTTAGTGAGACGGTTTATGGTCATTGAAAACAAACCCGTCATTATTTCCGGAAGAGTCAATCGTTCGAGCGACGTAAGCACCATGCACACTATGCAAGAAGTAGATTTCACTGCCTACACGGGAAATTATGACGTCAAAAATCCCTCCCGCTACTTACACGCCAACATCGTTCAAAACGGACGTTGGGATAATGCTATTATCGGCTTACCCTACCGTTCCGGAAAACCGGGAGAGTATAATTTTGACTATGACAATAATGCCAATGCTTTTAATGGAGGGAATGATTTTCGCTTTTTTGATATTAAAAGTTTACGATATAATGGAAATAGAATTGTATCTATCGGCTATAGAAACGATGAAAATATTGCTTTTGTGTTGGAAGACGTAGCTAAGCCCTATACTCCTTATACAAATGACCCGACTTTAAATGGTTTCTACTACATAAAAAATGAAGATTTTAACGGCAAAAATTCAGAAGATTATGTAAAAACCATCTTCTCATTAAAAGCGGATTTTGAACTAACAGAAGGAAATCTCTATGTTTTTGGAGCGTTAACGGATTGGAAAATCGTAGATGAAGCGAGACTGAAGCTGAATCCTAAAACAAACTATTGGGAAACGGCACTTTTGCTGAAACAAGGATTTTATAACTATCAATACGTTTTAGTAAAAAAGAAAAAAAATCTAATTATTGACGAAACTTTTATNGAAGGAAACCATTGGGAGACACAAAATAAATATACTATTTTCCTTTATTTGCAAGAAGAGGGAACGGTTTACGATAAATTAATAGGTTCNTTGGAACTCTTTTTTAAATAATTGNAGCTATGGCATTTACAATAGGAATTGATATGGGTGGAACCAATACAGACATTGGTATTGTAAATGAGCATGGAAAATGTATAGATAGAAGCCGTTTAGCAACCTCAACTTATAATAACATTGATATTTTTGTTAGCGATTTAGTTAATTCCATTCACAAGTTATTAGAAAAACATAAAATCAAAACTATTAACGGCATTGGAATCGGTGCTCCGAATGCCAATTTCTACACGGGAGAAATATGCAAAGCACCTAATTTAAAATTTGAAGAGAATTTTAATCTAAAGAAATTAATTAAAAATCAAATAGATACAAAAGTAGTAATCACTAATGATGCCAATGCCGCCGCTTACGGAGAGATGTTCTACGGAGGGGCTAAAAATATAAAAAATTTTATCATGATTACTTTAGGCACGGGGGTTGGAAGCGGTATTGTCATTGATGGGAAAGTGGTTTACGGACATGATGGAATGGCGGGAGAATTAGGGCACACGATTATTTTCCCGGACGGACGACAATGCACGTGCGGACGTAAAGGCTGCTTAGAAACTTACGCTTCCGCACGCGGAATTAAACAGACTTGTCATGAATTGATTGCCGAACACCAAATTGAAAGTGAATTATATACACTCCCAATAGAAAAAATCGGCGGTAAAGTTATCGGAGACGCTGCCGATAGAGGAGACGCCTTAGCTGTTGAAACATTAAGGCAAACGGGATACGTATTAGGGCTAGCTCTCTCAAATGCCGTTGCCTGCACCTCGCCGGAAGCAATATTTTTAATGGGCGGTCCCACAAAATCGGGCGATTTACTCTCTCCTACAAAGTACTACTTGGAAAAGTTTCTACTTGCTTCCTATCAAGGCAAAGTTCAACTATTGCTATCCCAATTAAATGAAAATACCGCCGCCATTCTCGGTGCCGCCGCACTTTTACAATTAGAAGAACAAAATTAATATTTAGAATAATTTTATTTTTCTGCCAATTTGACAAAAAAAGGAAATTGGCAATATATTTGATGTAATATGAGTAAAATTGAAAGTTATATTATATAAAACCATTCCCTAAGTATTATTAATATGAAAGAAAAAGAAAAGGAAAAAGAAGTTGAAAAAGATGATGTTAGCACTACTGCTTCAAACGAAAATATAGAAAATAAAGAAGAAAAAGCAACGATTCAAGAAAATGAAAATATAGATAAAAAAGAAGAAAAAAGTTCAATTTTTGGCAAAAAAGGTAGTAAAGAGACAAAATTAAAGGAAAAAATTGAAAAATTAGAAGAAGAAAAAGCAGAACTTAATGACAGATATTTAAGACTATTTTCGGAGTTTGATAATTTCAAAAAAAGAACAAGTCGTGAAAAGTTAGAACTTTTAGCTACGGCTTCGGAAACGGTAATAAGTTATATTTTGCCTGTCGTTGATGATTTTGAAAGGGCTTTCGCTGCACACGAGAAAACGGAGAATAGCAGTGAAATAGAAAATATGATAGAGGGTTTTGAAATTATTTACAGAAAATTGTTACAAGTATTAAAACAATTTCACGTGGAAGAAATACCGGCAAAAGGAGAACTTTTTAATACCGATTTACATGAAGCTATTTCTCATTTTGCCGTTGAAAAAGAAGAAGATAAAGGAAAGATTGTAGATGTCATAACGAAAGGCTATAAAATTAAGGATAAAGTTATTAGATTTTCCAAAGTAATTGTTGGGAATTAATCTTAAAGGAACGAGTCATGGCAAAGAGAGACTATTATGAAGTTCTTGGCATAGAAAAAAATGCAACCGCTGACGAAATTAAAAAAGCATATCGTAAAAAAGCGATGGAATATCATCCGGACAGAAATCCGGGTAATAAAGAGGCTGAAGAAAAATTTAAGGAGGCGGCGGAGGCTTATGATGTNCTGAGCAACGAAGATAAAAAAGCCAAATATGATAGATTTGGACACGCAGGGGTAGGCGGCGGNGNNGGAGGTTTCGGCAATGTAGACTTCGACTTACATACTATTTTTGAACGTTTTGGTGACCTTTTCACCGGCGGCATGGGTGGTATGGGCGGCTTCGATTTCGGAGGATTCTCGTCCGGCGGAACCGGCAGAAGCCAACAGAGAATTCGTAAAGGTACAAATATTCGTGTNAAAGTTAAACTTACCTTAGAAGAAATCGCTAAGAACACNGANAAAAAACTTAAAATTAAAAAATATGTCCCCTGCAATGTTTGTAATGGCAGAGGTGCAAAAAATGAGAGCGATATCGTAACGTGCCCCACTTGTCAGGGAAGAGGACAAGTAATTCGTACGCAACAAAGTTTTTTGGGTATGATGCAAAGCGCTAGCACATGCCCCGAATGCTCAGGAAGCGGCGAAATTATTAAAAATAAATGTTCTAACTGTCAAGGTAACGGGATTGTTAAAGGAGAAGAAATTGTTACGGTCAATATTCCTGCCGGTATCTCGGAAGGTAGACACATGAGCTTGAGTGGAAAAGGAAACGCTGCCCCCAACGGCGGAATAAACGGTGATTTGATAATTGCTATTGAGGAAATTGAACATCCGATTTTTGAAAGAGACGGNAATAATCTCTATATNAACTACTATATCTCTTTCCCGCAAGCAGCGTTAGGAGCCACTGTAGAAATTCCAATTTTGGAAGGAAAAGCNAAAGTNAAAATTGCTCCGGGAACACAAAGCGGGCAAATTCTACGCTTACAAGGAAAGGGACTTCCTGAACTTCACAATTATAGGATGGGCGATTTAATCGTAAATGTGAACGTTTGGACTCCAAAAACCCTAACCAAAGAAGAGAAGAGTATACTTGAAAAATTTAACACTTCCGAAAATTTCATACCGAAACCAGGAAAGAGTGAAAAGAGCTTTTTCCGCCGTGTTAAGCAGTTTCTCTCCTAAATCTTTTACAAATGGATAGCTTCTCCGTAGGCATTAGCAGTAGCTTCCATAATCGCTTCCGACAAGGTAGGATGAGGGTGTACCGAATGTAAAATTTCTTTTCCGGTAACTCCTTTCGTTCTTGCCACCACGGCTCCCGAAATCATCTCCGTAACGTTCTCCCCTATCAAATGGCAACCCAAAAGTAAATCCGTCTCTTTATCAAAAATCACCTTAACCATACCGTCTCTATTGCCTGATGCCGTAGCTTTTCCCGAAGCCATAAACGGAAACTTCCCGACAAGTATCTCTTTCCCTTGGGCTAACGCCGCCTTCTCGGTCATGCCCACAGACGCAACTTCCGGAGAGGTATAAGTGCAACCCGGAATATTGGCATAATCCATTGGTAAAACATCTAACCCGGCAATTTTCTCAACACAAATTACGGCTTCGCGAGATGCCACGTGCGCCAACGCAGGTCCGTGCACAATGTCTCCAATCGCATAAACCCCGTCCGAAGAGGTGCGATAAAACTCATCTACCACAATCTTATTTTTTTCAATTTAATATTACACTCCTCAATCCCGATTCCTTCAAGATTAGGAATAACGCCAACAGCAGAAAGAACAATTTCCGTTTCAATTTCTATCTCTTTACCTTTCCCGTCTTTAACTGTAACGTAACACACATCATCTTTAACCTCAACTTTTTCAACGGAGGAAGAAGTCATCACTTTAACTCCTAATTTTCGGAAAGAGCGCTCCAATTGCCTTGAGATTTCTTCGTCTTCCACAGGCACTACATTAGGTAAGAATTCCACTAACGTTACTTTAGTTCCCATAGAGGCGTAAAAATAGGCAAACTCACTGCCGATAGCGCCGGACCCCATAACTACCATAGACGTAGGAAGATGGTCAAGCGTCAACGCTTCGCGATAACCGATAATCTTCTTCCCGTCTTGCAAAATATGGGGTAGTTCCCGCGACCGTGCTCCCGTAGCCAAAAGAACATGTTCCGCCTCGTAAAGAGTCTTGTTCCCATCGGCTTGCGTAACCTCAACTTGGCGGTTCGGAACACTTTCCCAAACCCGCTAATAAGGTCGATTTTGTTCTTTTTCATCAAAAACTCAACCCCCTTACTCATCTGCGAAGCAATATTTCTACTCCTATTGACAATCGCCGAAAAGTCGGGCGTAACTTCCTCGCCAACATTAATACCATATTGAGACGCATGTTTTGCATACTGAAAAACTTGTGCCGACTTTAATAACGCTTTGGTCGGAATACAGCCCCAATTAAGACAAACACCGCCTAAATCGGCTTTCTCAATAATAGCCACTTTTAAATTAAGTTGGCTTGCACGAATACCGGCAACATATCCGCCGGGACCACTACCAATAATAATTAAATCATATTTCATAATTACCTTTTTAAATTATACATCTAACATAGCTTAAGAGTAGCAAGATTTGCATTTTTCCCCTCAAGGATAAATAATGTTGCAAACATAATCATTTTTTATATTATTAACTTATTATATTATTACAATTTTTATTACTTTTGCAACGTTATTATATTATACACGTATAATTTTTAAGACCATGTTACAAAAGAAATCATTTAAAGGCGACCTTGAAGGCAAAAAAGGGACATTTGTCCTTATTGGATTAGCTATTGTTTTAGGGCTTGTTTATGCGGGGTTTGAACTGTTTGCCACACAACCGAAAGACGATTTTGTGTACGAAATGGAAGAAGAGGTTATTATTATTGAAGATAATGTTATAGCTACTGACCAAACTCCACCGCCACCACCGACTCCACAGCAGCAACAACAAGATGTTGTGCTTAACATTGTTAAAGACGAAGTCAAAGTAAACACAACTTTCAGTTTTTCTGTTGAAATAGACGAAGATGAGGATATTGACATTTACGATAAAATAGAAATTGTTGATGAACCTATTGAAGANGCNCCGATTGTTCGTTTTGCAGAAAAAATGCCCGAATTTATTGGTGGACCTGACGCTCTTTATGCTTTTTTNCAAAAAAATCTTGAATATCCGCAATCTGCACGCGACAATAACATTGAAGGAACTGTNTTGATAGAGTTTGTTGTGGAAAGAAATGGTAGTGTTTCTAACGCAAAAGTAATTGTACCTCTCTTNCCAGCCTGCGACCAAGAAGCTATCCGCGTAGTGCAAATGTTACCTAAATGGAAACCGGGCGAACAAATGGGAAAACCCGTGAGAGTTTATTTTAACTTGCCTATCAAGTTTACTTTTAACTAAATAGCTAAATAATTTAGTCCTAAGTCGTGAAAGTATTATAAATACTTTATTCCATTTTTTCTTTANGTTTAAAATAATTTAGTTTTTTATTAGGGCGTGTCCCCTCGCTNCGCTCGGGGTCGGCGCCCGGTTACAAGTCCGCGGGCACAAGCCGTGGGGTCGCAAGGCGGCAAAAAGAGCTTACAAGCTCGCTTTTTTGCC
>JGI24709J26583_10003114_pt1 | contig 13249 bp, 15 predicted proteins | sample BioPla2DNA1_FD_26583 | JGI IMG/M metagenome (IMG submission 26583) | reverse complement strand
TAGCATATGATGACAATTTTGATTTAATAGAGGGTATACTTATTGAAAAGTACAATCCATTATTAAATATTAATAAAAATCCTCTGAAACTTAAAGAGCTGGCTGAAGACAGAAAAAAATGTAAGGATATTGCAGGGGGAGTAAGTGGACCCTATAAGAAAAAATTTAATTAAGTGGAATATGAGCAATAGTTATATTTTTTAAGCAATAATTAACATTTATTCAATTGTTGAATACTAGGATTCTTGATATGATTAGGCTAGCAAAGGCCATTGCTGATTAAAGTATAGTCAGGAGGTTATTTATTATGGAGATAGGTCAAGTAATAAGAGAATACAGAAAAAAGAAAAATATAACTCAGGAAGAAATGGCAAATCGACTTGGAGTTACAGCACCAGCAGTTAATAAGTGGGAAAATGGAAATTCCCAACCGGACATTATGCTATTAGCTCCTATTGCTAGATTGCTTAATATAACACCAGATATCCTATTGTCCTTTGAAGAGGAACTAAGAGAGGAAGAAATAAATAATATTGTTTATCAAATAAATGAAAAATTTAAAAGTGAAAGTTATGAGGAAGTTTTCAAGTGGTCAAAAGAGAAAATTGATCAGTATCCTAATTGTGAACAATTAATCTGGCAAGTAGCTCTAATTTTAGATGCATGGCGTTTAACAAAGAAAGTTCCAGACTCAGAAAAATATGAAGATTATATCAACAGTTGCTATGAAAGAGCACTAGAAAGCCAGGACGAAAATATCAGGACTAGGGCAGCTGATTCTTTATTTGGATTTTATTCGAGGAAGGAAGAATATGAAAAAGCAGAAGAATATTTAAATTATTTTTCTAATCAAAACCCAGAAAGAAAAAGAAAACAAGCTTTTATTTATAGCAAAACAAATAAGATTAAGGAAGCATATAAGACCTATGAAGAGCTGTTATTCTCTGGATATGGCATGATGAGTATGGTTTTTCAGAATATGTATATCTTGGCCATGAAAGATAAAGATAAGGAAAAGGCCTACAAGCTTGTAGAGAAACAAAGAGATTTAGCAGAAGTTTTTGAAATGGGAGACTACTATAAAGAATCTTGTAAGCTTGATTGGGTAACAGCAGAAAAAGATGTGGTTGAAACCATAGCAACTATGGAAAAGATGCTTGCTAGTGCTAATAAAATATTAGACTTTACCAAATCAAGCTTATACAATCATATGGAATTTAAGGAAATTGAAGAAGATTTTATTGCTGAAATGCATAAGAATTTGTTGCTAGCTTTTGGAGATAAAGAAACATATGATTACATGATAGGAAATAAGCGATGGCAAGAATTAGTAAATGGTAATACTGATATTATAGGGAACTAATCAAAAAACTGCCTTTATAAAGTAAATATGAGATATGAAATTAACAAGCATTTTAATAGCCTTCATAAAGTTGAGGGCTATTTTTGCAAAAAATTGAACAGGGGTAGATAATAATATTATAAGAAATGATTTACCTATTAGATAATCCAAATGATTAAACAAAGTAGTGATAGAAAATATGAGTTTATTTGATAAAGTCTATATGATACAATGTCTATAATTAAAGGATTATAAGGGCTAAAGAAATATATTAAAAGATTAAAAAAGGAGTGAACCTATGGAACACAAAGAAAAACTGGATTTGTATCAAAGTGCTATTAATGAATTAAGACCATTTGAGGGTGAAATGTTGAGGCAGGTAAAAGACTTTTATCGGGTTGGTTTAACATGGACTTCTAATGCATTAGAGGGTAATTCTTTAACAGAAAGTGAAACTAAGGTTTTAATAGAAGACGGATTAACAGTTGGAGGAAGGCCTTTAAGAGATATGTTTGAAGCTGTAGATCATGCAAAAGCATATGATTATATGTTCACTTTACTTGAAAATAAAGAAATTAAAGAAGCTGATATCCTATACCTACATAAGCTCTTTTATCAAAATATTGAAGAAGAATTTGCCGGAAAATATCGTGATATTCCTGTTTTTATATCAGGATCTAATTACCCAGTAACAAAGGTAGAAAATATCCAAGCTGAAATAGAGGAACTATGCAAGTGGATAAGTAAAGAAAGAAAAAAATATCACCCAGTAGAATTTGCAGCATTACTCCATAAGAAGTTTGTATTTATTCATCCCTATAAAGATGGAAATGGAAGGGTAGCAAGGCTACTTATGAATACTGCACTGATACAAGATGGATATTTACCTGCATTAATTCCTCCAATTCTAAGAAGTGAATATATTAAATTACTGGAAAAAGCTCATGAAGATGATAGACCATTTATTAATTTTATTGCTGAAAGAGAATTAGAGTCACAAAAGGATTTTTTAAGACTCCTTCATATACCCCTTCCTAAGTTAGAGCAAAATGATGATGGAATGCGGATGGAGTGAAGTTAGGACATTCTAGAAATAATGTGGATTAGAAAAATATATAAGATGTAGGTAAATACGATTTTATTTAATTGTTTGCTATTAATAAAATGTACAAATCAAAAATTAGGAGACAACAATAATGAAAATTATTGAGTGGAATATTAATCAAAGATCTAATTGGAATGCACAAGGTTTTATTCCAGTGTGGGTTGGTGACGAGATAAATAAACTAAAGCCAGATATTGCTATAATTACTGAATTTAGTAAAACTGTTAATTGGTTAGATGATTTTGCATACAAATTATTCGAATATAATATTTTTACAAGTACTAATCCTGAAGGTAATGAAGTTCTTATTGCAATAAAAAAAGAAATAAAAATAATCGCAATTAAGGAATTACCTATTCAACAACTATCTGCTAACTTCCTTCAAATTGATGTTGAATACCAAGGTGTGCTTTTGACTATTATAGGGATTCGTATTAGAATTGATGATAAAAACACTCAACTCACTCAACTAAGTACATATTTAGATAGTGTTGACGCTGAAAATGTTATTGTGTTGGGTGATTTTAATGTATGGTATACGTGGGCAAGTAAAGATAAAAACTGGTCATTGCCACAAAATTATAAAATAAAGGGGCCTACATTTACAATGAATTATAATGACTGGACATCTTTAACAAAATGGAGTTTTGTATTCGAGAATGATACTAAAGGACCTATTGATTTCATTGTTACTAAAGGTGTGACAATAGATAAGGTAGATTATTTATGGGATTTTTTAAGCAACGAAGAGTATAAAGGATGCAAAGATGCAGATAAATATAAAGGTGATGATTCAGGAAGCCCAGATCATGCTATATTAATTGCAGAGGTAACATGTAAATAATTAATTCTGCTATATATTTCTAGCAAACTTTTGGAAAAAAAGTGATGGTAAATTTCATTTTATAATAGGAAACGATGCGCTTCAGATAACAGCTATTTAAATAATTCAATGTAAATTTTATGTAAGAAAGGAGAAAATTGTGGAAAGTGATACTTTTAATAAAATAGAATTATCAAATATACCTAAACTTGATTTATCTTATACAACAAACTTAGCATCAGGTATTCAGGTACAAATTGAAGAATCTAATAAAAGAACACACCAGATTGCTGAAGAAACCTATAATAATCGTCAGAGAATGCAAAAAGCAATTGAACAGACAGCAACCAATACTGCTGAAACCAATGTTCAATTACAGAAGGTTGTGGAAAATCAAAATGCATATATTGATGTATTGAAGGGTCAGTTATACACACAGAAGCAACAACTTGAACTCCATGAACACCAGTTGACTGTCCTTAAAAATATCTTTGCATCTGGAGAAGATGGAGTAGCTGTTGAAAAGGAAATCATGAAACTCATTCAAAAGCAAATAGATTCAAATCATCCGCTGTGGGATTATGTCAAGGATAAAGGTGGCGATATTGCAGTGGCTGGAGTTACAGCTGGGGGACCTATTATATATGGTGCGATTAAAATGTATTTAGCATCAAAAGGAATATTGTAGCCTTAACAGGAATTAAGGTCACTTTAATTATTAGGATATAATTAAAGTGATTTATTTCAAAAACACAAATTCCAATTTGTCAATGAGATTATGGATGAAGTTTTAAGTTTGAGGTTAAGAAGAAACTTTATATATTATATATGTTACCAAACCTTGCACTAATGTGTAGGGTTTTTTAAATGTCAAAAAAGAAAGAGAGGTAAAGAAATAAAATGGTAAAAAAGAAAACACCTATAGTGAAAGATGAAAAAATCAAAACCTTTATAGACATGATTGCACCATCTATTATTAAATTTAATACAGATCACTTTATTTGCGGGAATACCTACAGATGTGTATGGGTCTTAAGGGAATATCCTACAAGTACCAATGAACAGGCAATCCTTCGTCATCTTGGGGAAAAGGATGGAGTTACTCTTAGGATATATACAAGACAGGTAACTCCAAATGAAGAGAAGAAGATAATTCATAATGCAGCCAATAAAAATAGGATGAACACTTTAAATACAAATGATTTGCAGCAGACTGTAAGAGCAGAAAGCAACCTGCAGGATGTGGTAACCTTAGTATCAACAATGCACAGAAATAGAGAGCCATTATTTCATTGTGCAGTATATATTGAACTTATTGCTAGTGATTATGATAGTTTAAAATTACTGCAGACTGATGTGTTAACAGAACTTGTAAGAAGTAAATTAAATGTAGATAGACTTATACTTAGGCAGCAGCAAGGTTTTTTATCTGTCAGCCCAAGTGGAAGAAATATATTTGGAATTCAGTTTGAAAGAGTACTTCCAGCATCTTCAGTAGCCAATTTATATCCCTTTAATTATTCGGGAAAGACTGATACTAATGGTTTTTATTTAGGCAGGGATAAGTTTGGATCAAATATTATTGTAGATTTTGATAGACGAGATGATGATAAAACCAATCCCTGTATTTTAATTCTAGGGAACTCTGGACAAGGGAAAAGCTATTTGTTAAAGCTAATATTATGTAATATTTTAGAATCAGGAAAGAGTGTTATCTGTTTAGACCCAGAAGATGAGTATCAAGATCTTGCTGAAAATATAGGCGGATGTTTTGTAGATTTAATGAGTGGAGAATATATGATAAATCCATTAGAACCTAAAACGTGGGATGAAGGAGGAAGTCCAGAAGATAAAGATGCTCCTATAGCATTTAGACAAGCAACTAAACTAAGCCAGCATATTAGTTTTTTAAAGGATTTTTTCCGATCATATAAAGACTTTGATGATAAGCATATTGATGTAATAGAAATTATGCTTGGAAAACTATATAGAAAATACAAGATAAGTGATAGTACAGATTTCAGCAGATTAGAATCAAATGAATACCCTATTCTTTCAGATTTGTATCAGCTTATAGAGGAAGAATATAAGGGCTATGACAGTGACAAACATCAGCTTTATACTAAGGAATTATTACAGGAAATTCTCCTTGGACTTCACTCCATGTGTCAAGGTGCAGAAAGTAAGTTCTTTAATGGTCATACTAATATAACATCCAATAGATTTATTGTATTTGGAGTTAAGGGCTTACTTCAGGCCAGCAAAAATGTTAAAAATGCCTTATTATTTAATGTATTATCCTTTATGTCAGATAAACTTCTTACAGAAGGAAATACTGCAGCAGGGATTGATGAACTGTATTTATTCTTAACTAATCTTACAGCAATTGAATATATTCGTAATTTTATGAAGCGAGTGCGAAAGAAAGAATCAGCAGTGATACTTAGCAGTCAGAACCTTGAAGACTTCAATATTGAAGGAATTAGGGAACTAACTAAGCCGCTGTTTTCTATTCCAGCACACGTTTTTTTATTTAATGCAGGAAATATTGATAAAAAGTTTTATATAGATACCCTGCAGCTGGAAGAATCAGAATACAATTTAATTAAATTTCCACAAAGGGGAGTTTGTCTATATAAATGTGGTAATGAAAGATATAATTTAGCAGTTCATGCTCCAACCTATAAGGAAAAATTATTTGGAAAGGCAGGTGGAAGGTAGTGGAAAATAAAAAACTTGAGTTCTTAAGGATACAAAAAGAAGAAATTATAGATGATTTAAAAGTCTGCATTAGCTACACTCCCAATAGAGATAATGACCTTTTATGTTTTATGGAGCAGTATTTAAAAGCAGATACAGAGAAAAGAACAAATCTATTAGAAGAGATAAAGAAATGTATTAATGGAGAGGAATATGAAAACCCATTCCTTAATTATTATTACTACAATGAAAAAGACATTGGAGAACTGGACTTTATTCTAGAAAATTTTATAGATAATATTAGTAATTTAAATAATATCAATAATTATTTAGATAAAGAAATAGAAAAGATTATTGCAGATACTATTTTTAAAATCAATGAACTCCACGATAAATGCTTAGGAGAATTAATTGATTCCTGGAGGGATGAAAAACTAGCAGATCTTATTGTTCTAGCTTCTAAATATAGAGGATATGAAAATGCCATAGATATAATAAAAAGAAAAAAGCTATGGTAAGGTGGTGTGGATATGGATCTTAGGGGACAAAATTTTGGAGTAGAAGTTGAGATGACTGGTATTACAAGAAAAAGAGCAGCACAGGTTATTGGTGAATATTTAAATGGGACAGTGGATTATGTGGGAGGTGGATATGGGACTTATACTGTAACAGATAATGAAAATAGGAAATGGAAACTTGTAAGTGATGCTAGTATTACCTGTCAAAAGAAAGTAGGGAATAGAAAGCAAATAGCAGATAAGGAATATAGTGTTGAGTTAGTAAGTCCTATTTGTAGATATGAAGATATAGAAAATATTCAAGAAATCATAAGAAAATTAAGAGGGGCTGGAGCATTTTGTAATAAATCTTGTGGAATTCATATTCATATCAATTCAGCTCCATTTAAGGCATATCAAATTAGAAACCTTGTAAATATTGTAGCTGCAAAGGAAGATATGATATATAAAGCCTTGAAAGTAGATTCGGAAAGAGAAAGACGGTATTGTAAAAAAATAGATAAGGATTTCTTAGAAGAACTAAACAAAAAGAAACCTAAAACAATAAGGAGTATTCAAAATCTTTGGTATAAAGGGAGGGATGGAAGTCATCAGCATTACCATGACAGTAGATATCGATGTCTAAATCTGCACTCTGTTTTTCAAAAGGGAACTATAGAATTCAGAGCTTTTAATGGATCTCTTCATGCAGGAAAATTGAAAGCATATCTGCAATTTTGTATGGCTGTAACAGCACAAGCCTATAATCAAAAGTTTGCAAGTCCCAAGAAAACTGTATCAGAAAATGAGAAATATACATTTAGAGTATGGCTTTTAAGATTAGGGTTAATAGGAGATGAGTTTAAAACAGCTAGAAAACATCTCCTAGATAATCTGGAAGGAAATATTGCTTGGAAGTCACCAGAGCAAGCAGAAGCACAAAAAGAAAGACTAAGAAAAAAGAGAGAACAAGAGCTTTTAGAAGTGCAAGAAGAAAGAATCGAATTAGAAAATAATGATTTAGAAATAGGCGAGCAGGAGGAATCTCCTGCTTTTACTATGTCTATGAATCAATAGGGAGGTCAAAATGGAAGATAAAAATACGGATAAATATTCATTTGATAAGTTATATATTGCCTATGGAAGTAATTTAAATCTATTACAGATGAAACACCGCTGTCCCGCTGCAAGAGTTATAGGTGCATCAGAACTGAAGAACTATGAGCTTGTATTTCGTGGATCAAGGGAAAATGCAGTGGCAACTATTGAACCATGTGAAGGTAGTACAGTACCAGTTCTACTATGGAGTATCAAACCTGATGATGAGAAGGCTCTTGACAGATATGAAGGATACCCAAACTTTTATGAGAAATCCAGAGTGAATATTACTATAGGTAATCATAAAGCTACAGCAATGGTTTATATAATGACAGAGGGACACAATCTTGGAAAGCCATCAGATAATTATCTGAAGACCATAGAAGAAGGTTATATTGATGCAGGTTTTGATACTAAAATTTTACATGATGCAGTAGAGAAAACTCTTATTCAAATAGAGAACTTTGAAGAAATAGATAAAGAGGAATCTCAGAAAGAAGCTGAGCAGGGAGATGTATTCGGAATAAAATGGTGGTGATTTAAATGACTAACCCTGGGATCTTAGGGATTATTACTAAGACTACAATAACTGCTTTATTAGATGAAAGACTAAGAAAAGGAATAGGATGGACCATTGCAGCAATCCTGTCTCCTTTTATATTAATTATTGTGATTATATGTGCACTGCTCTCAGGAATGACAAATCACAATAATAATGCCTTAGATTTATCCTTTAATGGAGGTAGTATATCAGATAATATTCCAGAAGAATATAGAGGGCATATAGAAGATATGCGTAGTAGTTTTACAATTTTAGATAGTAAAATTATAGATAAAAACAATCAAATGGAAGATGATGATAGCCTGGACTCAATTAGGGTTAAGGCTATTTTTTATTCTCTGTATTTCGGCGAAAAGCATCCATCTAGTATAAATCAAGCAAAATATGTTGATTGCTTTGTAACCTATGAGCAGCGTATAAGGACTATAACTGATGAAGAAGGGAACAAGTATGAGGAAACATATACAGTGGCTATTCCTATAACAAATCTATCAAAAATCTATAAAAATATAGAAACTACAATGGAAAACTCAGTGACTTATGAAGATATGGCAAATGCTAATGAAATATATTATAGGATAAAATATGGAACCCCTGCGCCTAATGAAGGAGATAATTTTATAGAATGGGAAGATTGGATTCAAGGTTTAACACCTGAAGAATTAGAATATCTATATAATGATTTACCAGAAGGAGAGAAAGGATCTAAGATTGTACAATTTGCTATGTCAAGACTAGGAGATCCTTATTCACAAGAAAAAAGAGGTCAGGGAAGATATACTGACTGCAGTTATTTAACTCTGTGGAGCTATCGACAGATAGGAATTAATATACCAGCAACTGCAGCAGAACAGGCTAGATTTTGCGTAAATAAGAAGATTACTGTTTCAAAGAAAGATTTAATCCCTGGAGATTTAGTATTTTGGAGTCATAAGCCAAATGGTAGATTTATGAATATAACCCATGTAGGAATCTATGCAGGAGATGGTAAGGTCATTGATGCATCATATTCAAAAGGCAAGGTTGTATATCGGAATTTATTTGATTCCAATAAGCAGGTTCTATATGGAAGACCACATATTTTAAAATAAAAGGAGGACTCTATGTTGATTACAAAGGCAATATTTGAAAGAAAAATATCTGAATTTGATACACAGAACTGTATAATTGAAGGCATTGAAATGATGAATGAGGATGAATTTGAAGCTTTCAGCAAAAATTTATTAGATGATAAAGACTTTATTAAAAATAGGAAAGAAGAGATGTATATAGATGGGGAAGGACTGGTTCATGGTTTATTGGCACTAAATATGGATAGCGGTGATGGGATTTTAATAGATAGTCAAGGATTTGATTATGCAAGGTATACAGCATTTTTACCAAGTATTAAGTCCTATATTGAAAATCATATATCCATAGTAGTAGATAAAATAATAGAGGAAGCCACAGAAAATTCATCAAATGGAAGCTGGGTAATATACTTTGATGAGATAGAGGAAAATCATGGCTTAATAATAAAGGAGAACAATGGAATAGGAACAATGCTACTGAAAGAATTAGAAAATAGAGAAGAGATTGCAGAATTAGAAATTGGAGATGATTGCTTTGATATGATGTTTTATAGTGAACATCTAAGCATTATAGATGATGAAATAGAACAAAATATTAAAATGTAGGAGGGGTTATTCATGAGAAAGATAGAAGAAAAAATTAGGATCTTAAAGATAGAGCCACAAAAACTACCCTATGAAAAGGAAATAAATAATGATTTAAAGGGAATTCAAGATGAAGTAGAAGGCTTGTTTGAATGTATTTATTTAGATGAAAATTGTATTTTAGTCTGTAATGAAGAGGGAAAACTAAATGGAATGGAACTTAATCGAAGGGTCGGTAATGATATTATTGCTGGTCCTTTTTTTATTGTAGGAGATAGCAGGGATGGAGAGTTTATATCTTTAAAAGATGAGCAAATAGAAGAGTATAAAAAGGAATTTAGTGAGATTCAGGAATTTACTGGGGAGGAACCTGAGGCACAACCTTGGATGGAGTTTAGGGAATTTGAATTTTAAGGAGGAAAATAGAGGATTGATGTAAAGAAAAAAACAAGAATAAAATCTTGACACTATAACGGAATACCGATATACTTAAAATAGGTGATTATTATGACAATTCAACAACTTTTAAAAGAAAAAGGTATGTCAAGATACAGTTTATCAAAATTAAGCGGAGTTCCTTGGTCTACATTATCAGACATATGCTCTGGAAAAACTAATCTTAAAAGGTGTAATGCACAAACGCTTTCAAAATTATCCAAGGTGCTTGAAATGACTATTGAAGAACTTATGGAATTAGAAATAGAAACAAAAAAGGACATAGATAATGGGAAACCAAGGAATAAATATTATTTAGAAAAAAATTTGTCTGGAAGTTTAGATAAAGCATTAAAAGCATATTTACAAGGTGAAAAAGAAAATGTATTACATTTAGATTGTCTATGGAGTGAATTATATGGTGCAATTAATGCTGATCTATGGGCAGGATATATTACAGAGGAACAAGCAAATTATTTAAGAAAAGAATATCTCTATGGAGAAACACAGGAGGATTCAGATGATTGATTTTACATTATGTGAGGTAAATAAATTTAAGGCCTATGGCGGAGCAAATGGAAATAAAATAAATATCATTTATGAAGGTGAAAGTTACATGTTAAAATTTCCGCCTGTACCAAGCAGAAATAAGTTAATCAGTTATACAAATGGGTGTATTAGTGAATACATTGCCTGTAATATATTTAAGTCACTCGGTATTAATACGCAGGAAACTATATTAGGAACCTATACAGATAAGCGAGGCAAAGAAAAAATAGTTGTTGCATGCAAAGATTTTACTGCTGATGGGAAGAAATTGATGGAGTTTGCTCACCTAAAAAACACCTGTATCGACAGTGAACAAAGTGGTTATGGGAAAGAACTTTCATCTATTATGAAAGCAATTGATGAACAAACTTTACTTCCATCAGATGAGATTCGTTTATTCTTTTGGGAGATGTTTATAGCAGATGCATTGCTGGGAAATTTTGATAGACATAATGGTAACTGGGGATTTTTAATAGACGAAAAATTGAAAACTGCGGAAATAGCTCCAGTGTATGACTGTGGCTCTTGTCTGTATCCACAGCTTTCAGCTGATGGAATGAAGAAAGTTTTGAACAATGATGATGAAATTAATCAAAGAATATTTGTCTTCCCTGCATCATCTATTGAAGAAAATGGTAAGAAAATTTCATACTTTGACTTTATATCTTCTTTAAAAGAACCAGATTGTAATAAAGCTTTAAAAAGAATTACTAAGAGAATTGATATGGATAAAATATATGAATTGATTGAAAAAACTCCTACACTTTTGCCAATCCAAAAGGATTTTTACAATGTAATAATTACTGAACGCAAGGAAAAAATTTTAGATTACAGCATGGATTTATTAATAAAACAAGAAAGAGAAATAACTGATCAGGAGAGTACAACTGAGATTGAGCAACAAATTAATATGTAAATTATAGATTTGAAAGCATGGAATAAATAAAATAACTTCAAGAATCACTCATATATTGACATGATACTTCCAAAATAGATAGTCTAATTAAAATTAGATTATCCACTTGGAGGTATTTTTTATGGGAAGATTTATTGTAAAGTTCAGTAAAATATGGGAAGTTAGCTTTAGATAAACAATTTTTATGTCTATTTAAAAATGTACAAGGAGGGAAAATTCAAATGAAAAAAGATGTAGTTAGAATTAGTATTGATGCTGAAAAGCTAAGAGCTGTCAAGAAATATATGGAAAAAAAAGAAGTGGACTTAGAAGATGAATTAGTGGAACAGTTGCAAAAATTATATGAGAGATATGTTCCAGTTAACGTAAGAGAATATATTGATGAGAAGCAGGAGGAAGAAATAAAGGCTAAAAGACTTAAAAAAACACCTAAAAAGCAGGCAGAACCTGATAATCCATCTACAATAGAGGAATAAGACAATTTTTGAGAGCCACGTTGCCTCTGTGTGCCATTTAAATATGGGACATGGTATCTTTATACCTAATCTAAAGTAAATCGAAATTTGGGGCGAATGTGTCGACTAAGTATAAGAGATGTTAAAATGGCTTAACTACTGGCTTTTAGGTGATGTTGTCAGAATAATAGGGGTGAACTACCCTATTGATTTTGGTGCAGGATAAAGGAAGGTGGTCAAAAGATTCCACCTTCCAGTCACATCCCCCGGCAGTGCCGTGGGTTGAAAGACTCAAGGCAGGTGGTCGAAAATAAGACTTTGTGCTGTCATAGGTGGTCGTAATATACTAAAAACCCCAAAGACTAAAGACTTAATAGGTGTACCCTATAGGTGGTCAAGGAAAAAATTGATATTTGAGGTGTGGTAAATTGGCAGAGAAAAAGAATTCAGTAAAGAAAAGGACTGCAGTATGGATATATCCTGAAACAATAGAAGAAATGGATAGTTTATTGGAGAAGGATAATTGTAAAAGTAGAAGTGAATTTATTGATAAGGCTTTAAACTTTTATATGGGATATTTAGTTAGTGAAGATACTACAGGATATCTATCTAAAATATTAATCTCAGCAATGCAGGGAATACTTAAAGAAACAGAAAATAGAAATGCTAATAATTTATTTCGTCTATCAGTTGAAATGAGTATGATGATGAATATACTTGCAGCAGGATTGGAAATTAGCGAGGAAGAACTTAGAAATTTAAGGGGAAGATGTGTCCAGCAGGTTAGAAAGACAAGAGGTAAAATATCTATGGAGGAAGCAGTAAAGTTTCAGCAGGGAATTGGAGAGTGATGATTTATGCCAAGACTTATTTTAAAATGTCCTTATTTTAGAGGTGGAAGTAAGAAAGCATCAGCCCATCTTGGAAATTTAGTAAATTATATTGCAACTCGTAATGGAGTAGAGAAAATAAATATAGGAAATAGAAATCTTTTTTCTACAACAAAACAGGAAGAATTAATATATCAGATAATTAAAGAGTTTCCTAACACTAAAAATTTATTTGAGTATGAAGATTATATTAATAATCCCACCATGGAAAATGCTTCTGAA
>JGI24709J26583_10003111_pt1 | contig 13258 bp, 9 predicted proteins | sample BioPla2DNA1_FD_26583 | JGI IMG/M metagenome (IMG submission 26583) | reverse complement strand
GGGGCTGTAAAAGAAATACGCAAAGTAAACCTATCAGGAAGTGAAACAGAAGTGATTTTTGCTGATGTTGCACAGCAGATTGAAACGGATTCTCTCCTGGTAGAAGGTTTGAATATTATAGAGTTCAATTATGATTATGACTTGGTTGATAGGGATAAGCTCCTCAAAAAGTATATTGATAAAGAAGTCTATTTAAAGGACAGGAAAACAGGCGAGAAGAAAAGCTGCCGTCTTTTATCGGTTGAGGGTGCTGGAAGATGTGTATTAGAGGATAATGATACAAAGGAGATATATATTGATACTCAGGCGGAGATTGTTCTTCCGTCCCTACCATCAGGACTTATAGTAAAGCCTGCTCTTGTATGGAAAATTGGGAAGTCAACATCTGAAGATGTTAAGGTTTCCTATCTTAGTAAGGGCTTCATTTGGAATGCAAACTATGTTATAGAGATTTTGGAAAAAACTTTAAACATTGCAGGATGGGCAGAAATTGAAAATCAAAGTGGTACAACATTTGAAAACGTTAAAATAAAACTTATTGCTGGAGATGTCAATAGAATTCAAGATGATGATAGATATGTTATGGAAGATCGAATGTATAATTGTGAGTCCTCTGTAGCACCACAGGCAGAGGAAAAAGCTTTCTTTGATTACCACATGTATACATTATTAAACCCCACAACACTGAAAGATAATCAGACCAAACAAATCAATATTTTAAATGGTCTAAATATACCTTATAAAAAGTACTACAAGCTCAATATGAATGAAGAAAGGGCAAATGTAATTGTTGAGTTTACAAATAAGAAAGAATGTGGCTTGGGTTACGCCATGCCAAAAGGGAAAATCAAGCTTTATAAAGCTGATGAAGCAGACAATTCCCTTGAATTTATTGGTGAGGACAGTATAGGGCATACCCCCAAGGATGAAGATATTAAGCTCACCATCGGTAATGCGTTTGACATCACCTTTGATTTTACAGAAGTTGATAGGAAGAAATTAAATGGATTTGAGCATTACAAATTTGAGTGCATTATTAGGAACCATAAGGAAGAAGCCGCAGAAGTTCATTTTGAACATTATGTCTGGGGTATATGGGAAATGGTTTACGCAACACATGAGTATTCAAAGAAAACATCAGGGCTTATTGAATTCTCTGTTAATGTACCGGCTGACAGTGAGATAAAGGTAGAATTTGAATATAAAATCGACCGGCGTACAGAGGTTGTAGTGAGGAAATGATGATGAAGAATGATATTTGTCATTTCAGAGGCTGTCTTATTGGTGGGGCAATAGGAGACGCGTTAGGCTACACAGTTGAATTTATGAATAGTGAAGAAATAAGAAGGAAGTTTGGCAATGCTGGAATTACTGAGTTAATTTGTGATCAGAGAACTGGAAAAGCTTTGATTTCCGATGATACGCAAATGACATTATTCACTGCGGAGGGTATTCTGTGGGCTCATTTTCGCGGCAGTCATAAAGGTATTTGCAGCTTTCCATCCTGTGTTTTCTATTCATATCAAAGGTGGCTTTACACACAGACTGGTTATTTGGCAAGTGAGGACTATAATTGGATTTTGAATAATGAAGAGGTAGACTATAAAAGTGAACTTCTAAATGTTAAGAACCTATTTGTGAGGAGAGCGCCTGGGAACACATGCCTTTCTGCTTTATCAAACAGTACAAAGCAGAATTTTGGCACTATTGAGAGACATATTAATAACAGCAAGGGCTGTGGAGGGGTTATGCGCGTTGCCCCGGTTGGATTATATTTTTATAATTCCCCGCAAAAAGCATTCAGAATTGCAGCTGACTGTGCCGCAATAACCCATGGTCACCCGAGTGGATACCTTTCAGCAGGTGTTCTTGCTTTTATTATTGCAGAAATAATTACTGGTAAAGAGATAAAGCAGGCTGCCTTAAATGCAATTGATATTCTTAAAACTTATGAAGGGCATGAAGAATGCCTTGAAATCTTACATAAAGCTATTGACCTGGTGGAAAAGGAAATAGAACCGCAAGAAGCAATAAGACGCCTCGGAGAGGGCTGGGTTGGGGAAGAAGCACTGGCAATTGCCCTATATTGTTCATTGAAGTACGAGAATGATTTTGAAAAGGCTCTCTGCCTTGCAGTGAATCATAGAGGTGACAGTGATAGCACTGGAGCCATATGCGGTAATATTCTTGGTGCATATCTCGGTGTAAATGCTATCCCTCCAAAGTGGGTTAAAAATGTTGAGTTATCTGAGTTGATAACAAGTTTGTCTAATAAGCTGTTAGCGGTAAGTGTCTAAATAATATGTTAATATGGATAAATTTATTCAATAACTTTGACAAGTGGCATTAATATTATGAGTTATGAATTATTACATTAACTGTTTGAAAAACTGGCCTTTAAAATGTGCCGGTTTTTTATCTATTGCACTAAATTACAGTTACAAAAATACCCACCTTTCATTTCTAAAATCTGATAAAATATGAGAAGAAGCACCTTGGACAGGAGTGAAATCTGATGAAAAAACTATATTATGATTTGTTTAACAGTAATAGACGTGCAGAACTGGTTAAGGAATGTATCAGATATATTAATGCAGGCTTGAAAGTCTTTTATATATTGCCATCAAGGGAGGCAATGTTTGATGTTAGACGCCATTTTACAACGGAATTAGGTGGTATCTTCGGCTGGCATGTGTTTGGTTTTGACGATCTTGAACAGCTGATACTTGGTAAATTTCTTAATGATGCTAAGATCATTGGAGACCTGGAGGAAAAGATGCTTTTAAAGCATGTGCTAAAGGAACTTCCTGAAGATACAGTTTTCGATAAAGTAAAGGATAAACCTGGTTTTTTAGATCTTTTGATACATACTATAAGAAAGCTCAAACGGCTGTGTATTTCACCTGATGAATTTCGTTCAAGAACCGCAGAACTAAAGGGGAATCTCCTAAGAAAATGTCAGGGTTTTCAATGTATTTATTCTGGTTATGAAAGAATAAAAACAGAAAAAGGTCTGATGGATATAGATGATATCTCAATAGAAGCTGTGGAAGCCTGTACAAGTACAAAATTGTTTGAAAATACAGCCGTTATTGTAGTTGATGGATTTATTAACATTGACCCGGTGAATATAAAACTCCTGAAAAATATACAGCAGGAATACCCCAGTATTTCAGTTTATGCAAATATCCCCTTTAGAAACAGGAATAATGAACAGTTCCTGATGGATGAAGTCATAAGGGATTTTAAGCAGATGGGTTTTGAAATGATAGAAAACGATGGTAGTTCCGGTATTTCAGTGAATCCTTGTCTCCAGTCAATCGCTCATCACATTTATTCAGGTGAGGCTTATATAAAAGTCGATGCTGAAAATCTTAAAATAATCAATAGTCCATGTATGGATCATGAAATAAGAATTGCTGCCGGGAAAGCAAAAGAACTTATTCAGAATCAAGGAGTAAAGTTGTCGGATATAGCGGTTATTACTGCGGATACGGAAAACTACAAGCCAAAAGTAATCGAAATATTCGAAGAGTATGGCGTCCCCATTAGTGTTAAGCAGCAAAGTAAACTGCCTTCTATACCGATGATCAAGGATACTATGGCCTTGTGGAGGCTTGGGCTCCAAAGTGAGTATTCTATGGCTTTTGTTTCTATTGTAACCTCTAAATACATGCTGCCAATTGAAATACTTTCAGATCAGGGTTTCGAAACCGACAAACTGTTTAAGCTTGCTGAAATTATATTGAAAAAGGATGGTCAAGGCAACTACTTTGAGGCTTTTTTAGGTGAGTATATTGAAACTACAGAAAACGAATTATCCAAGGAAGCTATGAGAAGCTACATTAATGCAGTTTGCGCTTTTGAGAAAGCTTTACATGGCCAGCCATTGGATGCTATTGGAGCTTTTAAGGAGTTTCTGGAGACGATACAAATTGAAAGAAACATTTCAGCACTTTACCGGGAAAGATTACTGAATGAAAAACTGTGGCTGAGAGATATGGAAGCTATAATGGAGCTTTCAAAGTTTTTCGACTGGCTCCATCATGGATATAAAGAATACGGCTTTGATCAAACGGATATAGAACCGGAAGGTTTAATTAAGGATATATTTGATATGATAGCCGGCGTTGAAACAGGGGATATCACAAGGGATACAAGTGGAGTGAGGTTTATTCCGCCGGATCTTGCCAGAGGACAGACTTATGATACCGTTTTTGTTTTGGGAGTCAATGAAGGTATATTCCCGGCTGGAGGAAATAAGGCCCAACTGTTTGATGTTAATGAAATCAGGGAGCTTTCTGATATCGGAATTAGATTGAGCAATTCCGAATGGGAGCTGGAGCGTGAAAAGCTGAGGTTTAATGCCTGCATGGCATCTGCCCGTAACAGGCTCTATCTGTCTTACAGGACAGCAGATGAGGATGGGAGTGTGATGATAGCATCCCCTTTCATAGATGAAATAGTTTCTATTTTAGATAAAGAGAGTAAGGGAAAGGTTATTGAGAAACCAGTCAGTATGAGGGATAGGGTAAGTTTCAGGGGTGAAACCTGGAGTATCAGTGAAGCTGTTAAAGCGATAAATACACATTCTCGGAATAATACTGCTTTTGATAAGAGCGTTATCACCCAGGAAGTACGGGGGAGGCTGGAATATCCGGTACATGCTGCAGCTATCGAGTTTTCAAGAGAGGTAGGGAGTGAGTTTAATGCCTATGATGGCAAGCTTGAACATCCGGTGCTTGCGCAACAGGACGTAAGCTATGGTTTTTCTGCTTCTCAATTGAATAGCTATTCACGGTGCCCCTTTACATATTTTGCTCAACGGGTGCTGGACCTTACGGTTGAGGATGACAATATAAAAGAAATGCTTGATACAGGCACTTTTTATCATACTGTGTTAAAGGCCTACCATTTGGGAAATCAAAACCCATGTGTGCCTGATATTGAAAGACTGGACACCATTTTTAACGAGATGTCAGGTCAGTTAACTTTTGATTCTATTCCGGTCCCACTTAAGAAATATATCATGGAAGAGCTTCTGATGGTTCTTAGGAATTTTATCATCCATGATGCCGAAAATATGTCAAGGTATTATCAGACTACAGGCTGTACCTTAAAGCCGGTAATGCTTGAAGAACCCTTTAAAATGACTATTGGCAAGGAAAACAGTATTCTAAAAGGAGTGGCAGACAGGGTAGACCTTGAATTGGATTCAAAAGGTGCTTATACAGGAAGATTTATTATCTATGATTATAAAAAAGGCAGCATCAGAAGTATTAAAGAATGCATAGAAGGTGATGACTTCCAACTCCCGCTATACTATAGTGCTTTTAACAATATTATCAAAGAACGGTTTCACATCGGACAACCGGAGTGTCTGGCACTCCTTTATTATAGCATCGAAAAGCTGGATTGGAATGGAATCATCCGTAAGGACATCAAAAAAGCATTGTTTGAGGGAAGAAAAGGAACAAAAAGTACACCGGACAAGGCTAATATGGAAGTAGTACTTTCATGGGCAGGAAATGAAGCTACAAGTATCATTAATAACATAAGAAAAGGTTATTTCATGCTTCCAAAGGAGTGTCCTGCATCAAGCATGTTTGGCTGCCTTTATAGTGGAATCTGCAGATATGACCGTACAAGACTTGCACAGAAAGAAGGTGTACTGTAATGTTAGAAGACCTTTGCAAAATTTATGAAGTAAATGAGGAGCAGGCAAGAGCTCTCGACATTCATTTAAATACAGCCCTTAGAGCAGGAGCAGGTTCAGGAAAAACCAGAGTACTTACCAAACGGTTTGTAAGATGCCTTTTGGAAAATCCAACACTGACTCTTGACAATATTGCAGCCATTACTTTTACAAGAAAGGCTGCAACTGAAATGAAGGACAGGGTTCGAAGGGAGCTTTCTGATAGAATTTCAAAGATTGATAATGCCGTTGAAAAGAATAGGCTTTCCAATATAAAGATGCAAATTACAAATAGCAATATTGATACCATCCATGGTTTTTGTGGAAAGATTCTGCGGGATCATTTTGCTTTTCTGGGGCTTGATCCGGATTTTAATATTATGGAAGAGGTGGACAAGAGTGTGCTTCTTTCAGAAATTGCAGATAGTGTGATACAGTCCTTTATTGAAAATGAAAAAAATGAAGTAATAGTAAGGTCCCTAGCAGAGAACTTTTCAACCGGGTTTTTCACTGGCAAGCTCAAACAGGGAATACTATCCGCCTTTGGCGCCATGAGAGAAAAGGGAATGGATGTGGTAAGTTTTTGCCAGGAATTCAAAACTGGTGGCATAGAAAATGCAGATCCCATTACAGTACTCGAAAGTACTGCTTTAATACTCATCAACAATTTGGATAATGAATACAGGGCATACAAAGAGAAGAAAAACCTGTTGGATTTTAATGATCTGGAGATTCTATCTGAAAGGCTTCTCAGGAATAATGAGATCAGGACAAGCTATTTCAGCCGCTTTACAACAATTTTGGTGGATGAGTTTCAGGATGTAAACCCACTCCAAAAAAAGATCCTTGATCACCTGATATGGGAACAAGGAAAGATACCGGAGGGAAGGCTATTTATCGTTGGAGACCACAAACAGTCTATTTATGGCTTCAGAGGCTCAGACTACAGAGTTTTTGAAGAAGCCTGTAGTGAAGTTTTAGGCTGCGGCAAGGTGGAATTTCTGAACAATTGCTATAGAAGTACGAAAAATATTATCGGTGCAGTGAACAGCATATTTAGTCAGCTTTTAAGCCCGTATGAGAAGCTCCAATATCCGGGGCAAGGAGATTCGGACGGCAGGAAAGTCGAGCTTATTACCTGGGAAAAGGGTTTGTCAAAAGAAAACAAGCCTAAGACAAGGTGGGATTTGGCAAAGAATCTGCTGCTCTCGGAAGACATGAAAGAAGAGTTAAAGTGCGCATTAGAGGCTGAATACGAAGACATTGCAGTTGCAGGCAAGAAGGATTATCAGGGGGATGTTATTGCAGGTGTTATTCAAAAGCTAACTGCGGAAGATTTCCTGTACAGGGATATAGCAATTCTTTTAAGAAGCAGAACATCTCTTTCGGAAATTGAGAACTCCCTGACCAGGAATGGTATTCCTTACTGCGTACTTGGTGGGATTGGTTTCTGGGACAGACAGGAGATAGGGGACATTCTTTCACTGTATAAACTGGTATTTTTCCCGGATGACAGGCTTGCGCTCTTTACTGTACTGCGCTCGCCCATATTCGGATTTTCTGACGATATGCTGCTGGCACTCTCCATATTTATGAGAAAACAGAAAATCAAAAACCTGGATGAGCTGCTGACAGCATTTGGGGAAATGGTGGCGGAAGATGACAAATGGGTGGTCAAGAGAGCTGCAGACGTACTTGCCAGTCTCCTCCCCATGGATGGAATATTAAACAGCCTGGAACTGATGAATAAAATCATTAAAGCAACAGCTTATGATGAGGTACTTACAGCCTTGCCCAAGGGAGAAAAAAAGCTCCGGAACATTGAAAAGTTAATCAGGATTATTGAAGAATTTGATGCAAAGGGAATATACAGTGCAAGGGAACTACTTCCATACCTTGATGTTCTAAAAGAATCCTCGGGTATGGATGGAGAGGCTTTTCTTGACAACGAAGACAGTGACGCAGTAAAAATATTAACCATCCATGCTTCTAAAGGGCTTGAATTCAGGGCAGTATTGATTCCGGACATGGACAGACCGCTGGATTCACAAGCAAAAAGAAGCAAGCCTCTTTTCTTCCTGGATGATCAGAAGGGACTGATAGCCATGGGGCTTGATGAGAGCCTCAAACTGAATGAAAATGCGAACCCTGAGTATGCGAAGCTATATGCAGAAAAACTCCGGAGAGAATTGGAGGACTCCAGAAGGCTATTTTATGTTGCTGCTACCCGGGCGAAAGAATATTTAGGGTTTATCGGAGAGAAACAGGAGGTAGGATCGGAAGAGGAAATTGATGCACAAAACAGCTTTATGAAACAGCTTATATGGGCAATGAATAAGGTTGGCACAGTGGAAGAGATAACTTCAGTGGATGCTATGAGCCTTGTTCCTAACCAACAAAAGCAAAGTGTATATCCTCCACCTTTCATTGCAGAAATCAAAAAGCTTACAGGCATTAACTCGATTGAAAATGCGATGAATCAAAGATTAGAGCCCTGTGAGAGACATGAGGAAGGCAATATAAGCATATCTTCCTGGATGAAATATAGGGATTGCCCCAGGAGGTTTTATCTGGAAAATCTTGCAGGACTTCATGATAAAAGAGATGCACAGTATACCGAAGGACTGCCGGCTGCCTATGAAAGAATGAATGCTGCTGATTTCGGATCGCTTCTGCATGCCTTTTTAGAGGAAGTTGATATTCTGGACTTGAATAAATCAGGCTTCAAGGATAATACCTCTGAAGTGGCAGCTGCTATTGATATAGAATTGCCGCAGGCAGATAGGGAACTTTTCGAAAAGGAAGTAGCGGGATTCATCAAAATAGAGGAAAAAAGACGAAAAGAAAATAAAGGAACCTTGGTTACGTCCCTTAAAGAATTTGGTTTCAGGGTGCCTCTCGCAGAGGGAATAAACTTGACAGGGTTTATCGATAGGGTAGATATTTTTGAGCGGGAAGGACAATATATAGCATCAATTATTGATTATAAATCAAATAGGCTGAATAATTCACATGCTGCGGAAGAGAAGGCAAGCAATTATAAGGAACAGTTGCTTTCCTATGCGTGGGCGTTAAATCAAATACCATTTTATAATGGGAAGAAAGTAATAGTAGAGGAGGCTTTGCTCTATTTCCTTAATAATGGTGAAGTAGTAAGTATAGAGTTGAGAAAAGAAGACATTGAAGGTGTTGTGGAAGCTCTAATAAACTCAGCTCCGTGGCTTTTGGGGAACAAGACATTAAGTGAGTTTCAATGCTGTAAGTCTGAAAAATGTAGTTGGTGTAACTGTAAAAAGTACTGTGATGATTTAAACTGAAATTAAATCTCCTTCAAAAAACGGATAATGCACTGTGATGCACTATCCGTTTTATCGTACACATCATTTGATATAATTAAGAAAAACAGGAGATTAAGTGTATGGATAAAACAGATATAAATGTAAGATATGAAAAGTTAAAAGAGATTGTGAAAGAGCGGAAGGAGCAGTTTGATGAGTTGATTGCTTTTATGGAGAATGAAACCGCATGGTTAACATCCCCGGCAAGCACGAAGTATCATCTTTGCGAGGAAGGCGGGCTTTTAAAGCACTCAATTAATGTAGCTGAGACAATGTTAAAGATTAAAAACGCCATTGCTCCGGATATCAGTGATGAGAGTTGCGTTATCGTAGCTTTATTGCATGATCTGGGCAAGGTAGGTATGCCCGGAAGACCTCAATACCTAATTAATGAGCCCTCGGAGAAGCAAATGAAATACGGATACAAGCCGGATTATCCATATCGTTTCAATAAAGAGCTTACATACTTGAGTGTACCGGTTAGGAGTATTTACCTGTCTATGAAATATATTGACCTTACAGAGGAAGAAGTCCAAGCTATTGTTTATCACGATGGACAATATGTTGAGGATAACCGTTCCTGCGCAACACATGAAGCGCCGTTAACGTTGCTATTGCAGTATGCCGATAGTTGGAGTGGGTTTGTAATTGAGAAATGAAAAGAGTTATGATAAATGAAAATAATAAAGAATTTTTATGGCAAGGCAAACTTCATATTTATAATTTGTTAAGAAAATTCGTGGAGGTAGCAAAATGGATAAAATCAGGGCTTATGAAAGCACAGATAAACAGATGATCCCGTTATCAATAGCACCGAAGTTTGAAGCTAAGTTTAATAAAATGAGTACACATCTGCAGGAAGTATTTACAGAGCTTATAATAAAGTGCAGTAAGTTTTGTAGTAAATGCTTTCCAACAAACACTCCGGATTTTAGGCTTCAGAAATCTTTTAACTTTTGTTTAATAAACTTTGTTAATTCAAAAGTGAGGATTCATATAAGAACAGATGGTTTAAAGCTCGAATCAGAACACCTTACAATAAGACCGTTACCCAATCATCACTATAATGGATGGGAATGGGTAGAGGTTGCAATTGATAAAGAATGTGAAGTTGATGAAGCTGTAATGCTTATTGAGAAAGCATTCAGACACTCAGATTAACCGAATTTACTCTTACGTTTCCATATCAGATGTGTATCGCGTCAGATAGTATTGGCATATAAGATTTAAGAATTGTTGGAGGTGTCTTATGTATCATGTGTTTGTAGATTTTGAAATGACCTGTTGGAGAAAATATGACAGGGTTATTGGTGAAAAAATTCAGGAGATTATTGAAATCGGTGCAGTAAAGTTGGATGAAAACTTTACACTGATAGATACATTTTCAGTATATGTAAAGCCTGAATTCAGCCAATTGCTTTCAAAGACATGTACTAAGCTTACCGGAATAAGGAACGATGTTATAAAAGATGCTCCATCCCTTGCTGAAGCGGTAGTAATGTTAGAGGACTGGCTTGGAACTGAGGATATAAAGTTTTATTCCTGGGGAAAAGATGACAAGATCCAATTAGAAAGGGAATGCACATCAAAGGGCTTATATAACAAAATGCCAACAAAATATTTAAAATGGCGAGACTTTCAGCGGATATTTATGAAGGTTTTTGGCTTTACAAGAAGATTAGGTTTAAAAGCAGCGATGGAGATGACCGGATTTGATTTTGAGGGTCAGCAGCATAGGGCAGTTGACGATGCGATGAATGGGGCAAGACTGTTAATGCTGATTAAAAATAAAGACCGGTATAAAAAGCAGAGAGAACTGATATCAGAGGTTTACAACTGTCAAAAGCCGTTTACTTCTACCGTCGGAGAGTTAATAGCGGAAAAGCTTTCTGCTTTTAGTTATGCATCGTAAAAAAATATACAGATAGTGAGTTGATGATTTGTGAATATCGGCTGGATTGATTTTTCAAAAGAACAAAGGAATAAGGTTATGAGTGTTATAAACTTGCTTTCAGAGCCTGAGGCAGTGGATGAATTAGGAGTCGGTATTATTCGAGACGCTTTTTCGGATATTTTCTTCCCTGGTACTTCTACTATCCAGACGAGAGCAAAATACTTTCTGATTACCCCATATTTGCTTGCTGAATTAGAACGTGAAAAAGGGATGACTCCTGATAAAATGATTAACCGCTTACATGAACAGGAGCTTGACTTTATTGACATATTAAAACAAAGCGGCGAGAACGGTATTATTGGTGAAACTGCGGGAAGAAAGCTAAAACGTAAGCCTTCCGATATATATTGGAATGGCATTAGAACTTTCGGCATATTTACTGGCGGCAAAATGTCCTTGTATGACTATGCACGGATTACATGCCTTTTGAAGAATAAGAAGCACAACACAAAAGTATTAGGAAGTATTGGCCTTAAGGATGACGAAAAGGATGCAGATGATATTGATGCAGTAACGGGAGAGCTTACAGGTGGCTTTTGGAAGTTACCTGATTTTTCTGCTGACTGGAGAGATGGACTTACTATAAAACTTACAAAGCAAGAAGCTGAATTTTTAAGAAATCAGATTATGTCTTCTGTGCCTGATTCTATACTTTACTTTGTTTTAGAAAAGAACTATACAGATTTTTTGCAGTTTGAAAGCTTTGACGATATTGAAGGAATGGTGAATCTGTTTCCGCATAATTTAAAAGAAGATTACATAATGGCGAAAGAGTTTTCAGACTTTGTTTTCGGCATTCATTTAAGATATAACATGTTATTGTCCCAGGGAAAGAACGACGATGTTATTACCGAATGGAAGCTTTGGAGTTTGGATATGGGAAAATGTGTTAATATTGATATGCAAAAAATTCTCTTTGATAGGCTTCGTATTAAAAACGGAAAGCTTATCAAGTTTCTATTTGATTGCAAGGATGCAATGCTTAAAAATGATATTGAAAAACTGGACGAGCTTGTAATAATGCGTGAACGAAGGCTCAAAGGAGATAAGCGAGCCAAGCTTTATAACGTAAATGAGTTTGAATATAAGGGTTGGGTAGGCATCGGGAAACTGCAATACCGTTTCAGAAATGCAAAAAACCTGTTAAGAGATATTTTCGAAGGGATAGGTGATGTCAATGCTTAAACCTGCATCCGACAGATTGGATTACAGCAAAATGATGGCACCTCCCTTTGGATATGAAACGGTGTTTGCGGTTGGCACTACTTATTCCCTTGATTTGGATGCGCTGATAGGAATAAGTATAGCTTTAGGTCTTTCAGAAAGCATTGATAGCGGATTGAAGGATAATCCCATCTATCTGTTAGAAGCTTTGAACAAAACCGCTGATAAGGTGCTGGTCTTTTGTGAGGGCGGACAGATAAAGGTTCCTGCGAATGCACATGCTCTGCATATTCTCTTGGAAAAAATGGTTTTTGAAATAGTCCTTAAAAATAAGAAGTCATTTCATCCCAAGTTTTGGCTTGTTAAGTATGAAAATGCTGACGGTGAGGCGTTGTATCGCTGTTTAGTTCTTAGCAGGAATTTAACTTTTGACCGGAGTTGGGACGTTGCTGTATGCCTTGAGGGTAAAGTTAAAATAGATGCCAGATTAAAAGCGGGATATGAAAAGTCTCGTCCTTTAAGTGACTTTTTGCAATCCTTATTAAAGCTTGCAAAGAAAAATAGTATAAGTCCGGGCAAGAAAAGTAACCTTCTAAGTTTGGCAGAAGAAATTCTTCATGTGAAGTTTGAAATTAAAGATAACCAGTTTTCAGATTATTGTTTTTACCCTGTTGGTATTGATGGCTATGAAATAGAAAACACAGGACTATTCAATACATACCATGAGCTTTTTGCTATCTCTCCTTTTTTAAGTGATAACACTATAAAGAGTTTTAATGAGTTGGCTTTAACTAATCCAAACAAAAATACGATTATTACCCGAAAATCAGAGCTAGCTAAGCTAAAGCCAAGTTCAGTAACTAATTTTGATATTTATGTGATGAAGGATTTAATTGTTGATGGAGAAGAAGCTTTCAGCGATGGAGATAATGACACTGGTACTATGTCAAGAAAAAGTACAAGTTAAACGTGAACTTTTCTATTAACATGCTTCATATCTTGCTTCCTTTCGTTCCATTTTATTCAGTTTATCCCAGTAACTGGATTCGTATTCATTAGGTGAAAGATATCCACAATGGCTGTGTATTCTAATTGTATTGTAAAAGG
>JGI24709J26583_10003109_pt1 | contig 13265 bp, 9 predicted proteins | sample BioPla2DNA1_FD_26583 | JGI IMG/M metagenome (IMG submission 26583) | reverse complement strand
CAAGGAAAGTTGCTTCGGGTTTTAGAGTCGCGCATGTTTCAAAGGGTGGGGTCTGTCAAAGAAAACAAAGTGTTAGCGCGAATAGTGGCCGCCACCAATCGAGATCTGTTACAACGGGTGGAAGAAGGACTGTTTCGTTTCGATCTTTACCAGCGATTATCTGTATTTCCAATTCATTTGCCACCGTTGCGGGATCGTGGCCAAGACGTACTGATCCTAGCCGACCATTTTGTGAAAGTCTTTGCACAAAAGCTTGGGGTGGAGGCTTTTTTATTGCCCAAGGAAGTTCAGGATCGATTGATGGCCTATGAGTTTCCAGGCAATGTGCGTGAATTAAAAAATGTGCTTGAGCGAGCGAGCATAATGGCTGCTGGCGGGAAGATCGAACTGCATCACCTGCCGGAGCGTTTGCTTCGGTCTGATTCTGCACACTTTTTATCGTCAAGGTCCGGAATTGCCTTGGGTTTTGTCCCAGGTGTTGATACCTTGGAATCGCTGGAAAGGCGTTTAATTGTTCAAGNACTTGAACATGCAAATGGCGTCAAATCCGAGGCCGCCCGTTTGTTGGGCATAAGTCGGTTTCAATTAACGCGCCGTTTAGAGAAATTTCGCCTTGTGCAGCCTGATTCCAATGAGTAGTATTCTTGATGCTGCTTCTTTGAGTTCATGTTAGCAGGAGGAAAAAACATGCGACATGCTTTGGCTTTTGGCGTTTTGGCGTTTTTGTTTGCAATTCCATCAGCCTACGCTGACCTTGCAAGCCCAGTTGGTCGTTGGAGAACCTTTGATGACAAGGAAAAAAGGGAAAAATCAGTCGTCAAGATCGTGGAAGTCGATGGGAAGCTTGAGGCCAGTATCGAAAAGCTAGTCCTCAAAGAGGGCGAGGATCCAAACCCAGTGTGCATCAAGTGTAAAGGCAGTCGAAAGGATAAACCCATAATCGGCATGAAGATTTTATGGGGGCTGACTGCGGAAAAGGACCGCTGGGGTGGTGGGTATATCCTGGACCCTGAAAATGGCAAAAGCTACAAGAGCTGGATTAGGGTCATTGACGGCGGCAAGAAGCTGGAAGTCCGTGGTTACATTGGTACTTCCGCCCTTGGGCGAACCCAGTATTGGATCAAGGCTGATGACTAGTTAACCGCCTTACTGTTGACTATCATGGTTTGGGACGGCATTTCCAACTGGCGCTTGGGGCTGCCCTCTCTTTTCCAAGGGGTATAACATGCGAATGATTCGCTTTCTGCTGGTTGCTCCTGTAGTTTTTGTGGCTGCTGTTGCTTTTGCCCAGGCAGAAGACGCCTTTGACGTGGATGTCCGCTATCGCGCAAGGGGTGGCTCGGACATGCCAGCAGTGACAATTACCGCCCTTCGAGACCTTCGCGATTTGGTAATAACTGTTGAGCCGGTTGATGCCGAGCCAAAGGTTTTTAAGGTCGGTAGATTAGCCAAAGGTAGAAGTCACACCATTTCCATACCACAAGGACCTGGGCAGACCTTTTATCGCGTGGAAATTAACTCCTCTTCAATCAGACAGGCCCAGGAAGTCTCGTTTGCAGCATCAGTCAAACGTGACTTTGACCTGACAGTGCGTGGCGAGGATGTTGATTTGGCTCAAGGTCGCATCGGTTTTACCGCTACGGGTCAGCTTTTGGGGGTAGATCTGGAATTGATTGGCGAAGATGGAGTCTTGGTGCTTGGAAAGTCGATTCGCTATGACTATCCAGGTGAAACGCCTTCAGAGTTCCTCTTTGATCCTCCAACTGTTCCTATCATCCAAGCAAAGATTGTCGCCTACGACGATATGAACTTTAAGACCACAGTTTCGTTTGAACCTATCGTGATCGATGTGCCCCACGAAGAGGTTAATTTCGCGACTGACAGCAGCCAGATTCCAAAGGACCAAGAGCCAAAGCTCGTCAAAACCCTGGCTGAAGTTAACAAGGCCCTCAAGAAGTTGGGTGACCAGCTCAAATTCAGGCTGTATGTCGCGGGGTACACCGACACAGTTGGCAGCCGGGAGCATAATCAGCGCCTGTCTGAAGCCAGAGCGGCGTCAATAGCTGCCTGGATGCGAGCCAATGGCCTAAAAATTCAAGTCTGCTCCCAAGGTTTTGGGGAGGACGCCTTGGCGGTTGAAACTCCGGACGAGACTGACGAGCCGCGAAACCGTCGTTCCAAGTTCGTTTTAGCAGCGCAAGGACCATGGACCGAGGCTTTTCCAAGGGCCAACTGGTCTTGTCGTTGATCGTCTCGAAAAATGCTGCCTGATTCTAAAATCCCGGAAAATTCGCGGTTTTACCGGGTTAAAGCCCTGTATCTGATTCTTCTTGGGTGGTCAGCTTCTTCCCCCATCCTAGCCCTTCTGTCGGCCTCGTATTCTTGGTAGTTTCCTTCGTACCAAACTACCTGGCTTTCACCTTCAAAGGCCAAGATATGAGTGGCGATTCGATCCAAAAACCAACGGTCGTGTGAGATCACCAAAGCACAACCTGCAAAGTGCTCCAAGGCGTCTTCCAAGGCTCGCAACGTGTTTACATCCAAGTCATTTGTAGGTTCGTCCAACAGCAAAACGTTGGCCTCAGACTTCAACATCTGGGCCAAGTGAACACGATTTCGCTCACCCCCAGAAAGTGTTTTGACCAATTTCTGCTGGTCTGAGCCCGATAAATTGAATCTGGCGACATAAGCTCGACTGTTGATCTCAACCCCACCAAGCAAGATGCGATCAGCCCCACCAGATATCACTTCCCAAACCGTTTTGTCCGGATCCAGTGTGGAACGAACCTGGTCGGCATACGCCAGCTTCACCGTTTCGCCCAGTTTTATGCTGCCAGAATCAGGTGTTTCCTCGCCTGTAATCATCTTGAACAGCGTAGTCTTGCCAGCACCATTTGGCCCAACAATCCCCACAATCGCCCCAGGTGGAATCAGAAAGTTCAGGTTATCAATCAGCAATTTGTCGTCATAACCCTTGCTGACGTCCTTTGCCTCGATGACCACATCTCCAAGTCGCGGACCTGCTGGAATGAAGATTTCCAGGTCCTTCACAAGCTGCTCCGGCTGCTGTGACAACAGGTTTTCATACGCGGTGATTCGAGCCTTACCCTTAGCGTGGCGCCCCTTTGGTGACATGCGGATCCACTCAAGCTCCCTTGCCAAGGTGCGCTGGCGCTCAGATTCCTGCTTTTCTTCCTGTGCAAGCCGGATGCGCTTTTGTTCAAGCCATGACGAGTAATTGCCCTTCCACGGGATGCCTTGACCACGGTCAAGCTCCAGGATCCAACCAGCTACGTTATCCAGAAAGTACCTGTCATGCGTCACCGCGATTACAGTGCCAGCATATCGTTGCAGGTGTTGTTCCAGCCAATGAACCGACTCGGTATCAAGGTGGTTAGTCGGCTCGTCCAGCAACAAAATGTCCGGTTTCTGCAGCAAAAGCCTGCACAAGGCCACCCTACGAAGCTCACCACCAGACAGCACCGAGATCGGGGTGTCTTCCGGGGGGCATCTAAGCGCGTCCATAGCCAGTTCCAGTTGGGAATCCAGGTCCCAGGCATTCACCGCGTCAAGACGGTCTTGCACCTGCCCCTGCCGTTCCATCAGCTTGTCCATTTCCTCGTCGGTCATTTCCTCGGCAAATTTGGCGTTGATTTCATCAAACTCCGCCAACAGGTCAACGATAGGTTGGACACCCTCCTTAACGACATCAATGACGGTTTTGCTAGGGTCCAGCTGTGGTTCCTGTTCCAGATACCCAATGGAAAAACCCGGGGCAATGACCGTTTGCCCCAGGAATTCTTTATCCACCCCTGCCATTATTTTCAGCAAAGTTGATTTTCCTGAGCCATTTAAGCCAATTACACCAATCTTGGCCCCGTAAAAATATGACAGGTAAATGTCCTTAAGCACGTGGCGGTTACCGTAAACCTTACCAACCCCAACCATGCTGTAAATAACCTTATGGGGATCATCAGACACCGCACCCTCCACAGTTAAAGCCCCGGAATGTTAGTCGGACCACAAGTTAAATGCAATCGTCCTCGACGCCTTGGCTGCACTCTTGTTGAATGACTCTTTCTTGTACTGCACAATGACAATTGGCCTGAATGTCGGATGTCACATGCTCATGTTAGATGCGTGATTTGGGGGCAGCCTTCTTGACGCCTTTTCTCCAATTGTTACTATCCACAGGATGAATTAGGCCGGCTGGGTGCGTGCAGCTGGCATTTAAGGTGCGTTATTCCTGGGGGTACTCATGAAGCCCACAAATTGGATCCTGGCGTTTGGCTTGTTGTTGGCGTCGGTTCAGGCATTTGGCCAGGCCAAGGAAATCACCCTTGAGGAAGCTGTGCGTCATGCTACAGAGCATTCGCCTGAGTTGCAGATGTTCGAGTATGACATCGAAAAGGCGAAAGACGCCAAGGCTGGTGCTATAGGCCAGCTGCTGCCTAGGCTGACTTTGGATGCAAATATTCAGTTTTGGGATAAACGCACAGATGTCGAGTTTATTGACCCTGCCAGTCTTCCAGGTCCAGGTGACCTAGGTGACTTTGGGGCTTTGATCCCACAATCATTTTTTGACAAATTCACTGATTTGGCCAAGCCACAGACCGTGCAGGAAAGAATCACTGGNGCGGTAAATATTCAGGCCGTTATGCCTTTAACCCCCTTGTATTCNTTGGCACATTTGTATCGCCTTCAAGGGGCGTCAGTCGAAGCGGCGAAATTTGAACGGCTGGCCAAGCGAGACGAGGTGGTTTATCAGACAACTGACCTGTTTTTAAAGCTTATGTCGGCTATCAGGATGCTTGATGTGACCTCCTTGGCCATAGAGCAGGTCGAGGCCCATTTAAAGATGGCCAAGTCTTTTCAACAGGCTGGTTTTGTTGGGCTTGATGACGTTTTAAGGGCCGAGGCTGCCTTGGCGAAGATCAAGGACCAACACGCGCAAGTTGAAAGTGGCGTTGCCATGGCCCGCGCCGCCTTGAATGTGAAGATGGGTATGCCGATTGATGACGACATAGTTCCAGTTGGCGATTTTCCAGATCCNCCGGCGCCTTTAANGGTCACTGAAACCGAATTGGTTGAAAAGGCCCTGAATTCACGTCCAGAACGGCTGGCTGTCGAACANAAGGTGAAGATGGCCTCGGCTGGCAAGCAGGCGGCCATTGGTGCTTTGATTCCAACNATNGCGGCTGTTTTTAGGTANACACACTTTCAGGGCAGCAAGTTTCAGCGTGAAAATTCGGCCTTTGTTGGTGCCGTTTTGCAGTGGGATTTCTGGAATTGGGGTGCCACCTGGTTTCGCATGAAGGAAGTNTCCAGAGACCATGAAAAGGCCTTAAAGGGGTTGGAACTGGCCCGAGACGGNATCATGCTTGATGTTCGCAAGGCCTGGTTGGACCTTAAACAAGCGAGCCTGTCGATTGANGCCTTGCGCAGTCAGATNGAGTTCGCCCAGGAGAACCTGCGGGTGGTAACGAAAAAGTACGAGGCCTCCACTGCCACATCAGTAGAGGTCTTGGACGCTCAAAGCACGCTGACCCAGGCCAAAGCAGGCTACCAAGTAGCCTTGTTGAACTATTACATCGCCTTCGCAAACCTGCAAAGAGCCACCGCCGGCAGCATTTAGCCGGATTGCCATTGCGTCAATATCTGGCGCATTGCGTCAAAATGGTTATTATTATGCTTGGCTGCTCCGTTGGAGCGTCTTTTTGGAGGACCTAAGTGAATAGAACTATTGAAAATTGTGAAAGTATTGGCCTGGCGCTGGGTGGGGGTGCCTTTCGAGGTTGGGCCCACGTTGGCGTGTTAGAGGTCTTGGATGAGGCTGGAATCAAGCCCAAATTTATTGCTGGTACCAGTATCGGTGCACTAGTTGGTGCCGTTTATGCCTCGGCTGGAATGGAAGGTGTCCGTAACGTTGCAAAGACTTTCGATACAAAGCGTTTGTTTGGCTTGGTCGATCTGGTCATGCCAAGGACTGGGTTGCTTGATGGTCGCCGGCTCGAAGAATTCGTGCGTGCAAATGTAAGTGAGCAGCTTATTGAGGACCTGCCTATTCCATATAGCGCTGTGGCTACAGACATTTCCACGGCTTTAGAGGTCATCTTGGACAGTGGCGATGTTGCTCAGGCTGTAAGGGCAAGTGTGTCCGTGCCTGGCTTGTTTACACCAGTTCAAGTCGATGACATGACCCTAGTTGATGGCGGTCTTTTGAATCCCGTACCGGCCTCAGTCACGCGGCAAATGGGCGCCGACTACGTTATAGCTGTGGACATCACCCCTTCAGTTGATGAGGGACGCGCTTACAACTTTAACAACCTATTTGGGGTCCTAGTCTCCACAGTTGCAGTAACTGAGGTTGCGACCACTAGATTACGGTTGGCAAGTGAGCCACCGGATCTCTTGATTCGTCCCTCGGTTGGGCACATCAAGTTCTTGGACTTTACCAAGATGGACGAGGCCATTGAGGCCGGACGTACGGCCGCCAAAGAGGCCTTGGCCACCATGAACTGGCATCCCTCTACCCAGGATTGCCCCGAACGTCGTCAGCCTAGAATCCCAGCCTGATCAGCAGATTGGGCCATTGCCAGCTGGCGATTAGGGTAGGGATTTTAAGGCATGATTGGCGCTCTCAATTGACAACTAAGTTGGCCTGTCTATAACATGCCCAAGGTTGTTTTTTGTTGGGGCACTAATGATCGATAGCCACTGTTCGCCAGTAGTCGAATCGAATCAAACTTATGTTGGCGGGGGGAGCTCCATCGTTTGGTTCAGTACTCAACTGGGCTTTAGCAATTCGCCGTGGCGAGTTCGAAACGTTCGCTGGAATCTGGATCACGTGGAGATCCTGGTNGGTGGCCCTGAAGCCGCTGAATTTCAATTAACAATCACCCCCNTTGGTGCCAAAAAATCGGCCTTTATCACGACGCNANACTTGGCGCTGGCGCATTCTGGTAAGTCCTTGCCTCAAGAAATTCCCGCAGTTTTAAAAGACGCCTTTGAAAAGAACCTCGGCCCCTTAGATTTCAACGGGTTGCTGCAGTTACTTGGCACTGATCCAGATAAACAGCCTCTGCAACCTCCTGGCGTTGCTTCACCGCTTGGTCAGGGGCAACCAACTGGTCAGCTTGATACCTGGGGTGTCGGCGATTCTTGGGCCGATTTTGTGGCGGCAGGCGAGGTCGCCCGCGCCCGCCTAGATTCGGTGGAACCTACCAAGTTGTTTCGATTTATCCAACATGGCGAGTCAGAATGTGCCCAGGTCTTACCAAAGGGTCCTGGTCCCATCGTGGAAATGGTCGACTACCCTTGGGAAGACAGGATCAGAGGCCGTGGTGAATTGCCTTACAGCAACCTGCGATCCGGCCTGCCGACCGAAGATGAGCCACTGATNACAACTGANCTTACTGAAACCGATGTGGTGGCTGGAAATCCCAAAAAGCTGACAGACATNCTTGAGCACGCCATCGCCAAGGGCGACTCAGATAAAAGAACCATCCTGTTTTCAAACACTTGTGTCCCAGTTGTTGTTGGTGAAGACGTAGAATCAGTTGTTCGTCGCTATTCTGAAAAAAGTCCCGTTCCGTTGTTGTTTCTGACTGTTACCCCCAGATCCATGCTGAATATCTTCAACGATCTGCTGGTTGTTCGCCGCAAGCAAGCCGAATCTGCAGCGGGTGTGCCACCCAAAGACACCATCAATTTGATTGGTTACCCTGAAAGCCGGGCTGTAAACGAGCTTATTGAGATGCTTTTGCTTTTTGGGATCAAGCTAAACATTCGCTTTATCCCAGACATCTTCGAAGAGTTGATTGACATGCTGCCTAATGCAGCCCTCAACGTGGTGCTCCCAAACAGCATGTGGGATAACCTGTACGAGCAGCTGCTTCAGGAATCGAAAATCCCCCACATCAAGCCTACCGCGCCATGGGGAATCGCAGGCACCCTTGCCTGGATTCGCCAGATTCTGGAGGCCCTTGGTCACGGTGAACCAGACCTATCCGTCTGGAACAACTACTTGGCGCAATTTCAGGCACAATGGGACGAGGCATCAGCTAGGTGCCAAGGACAAAGGCTTGGTTTTGCCCTTAGAGGCAGGGATATTCACGTGCTGACTGATCCTTCCAACACTTGGGGGGTTTCTCTGATCGCCCAATTAGAAGAGGCCGGATTTGGCCTTGATATCCTGCTTTTGCTAAAGGATGCAAACGATGCTAAGAACAGGGCAGGGCAGGTAAATGCCATGTTCACCTATCCGCAACGTCATGTATTCAAAGGTTTTATGACCATGGAGATGCTGCGCCAGCGGCTTGCCGACTCGACTGCCAAGGCATTTTATTCGGTTCACACGTTTGACTGGCGCCTGACTGAGGCTGGCAAAAACCGCTTTTCGGTTCAGCATTTTGAGCTTGGGGTGCCAGGCGCCATCCGCACCATGAACAGGTTGGCGGATCTGTGTAACACCACGCTTTACCAAGAGTATAGACGCTTTTTTGCCAGGACTGAGGGTGGCAATTTGGTGCACCAAGGCTGGAGGTACAGATGAGCGGGCAAAAGCCTGTCACATCAGATTATTCCCAAAGGATTACGTGGTCTTTCCTGATTGGAATCTATTTGGCGGTTAATGCCATTCGCGACCTGTTTCTTTTGGTCGAGGGGCCCGACTGCGCCCACATGAAGACACAATTTGTACAAGGAAATCACGACTGGTTGGCTAATCTGACAAATGTTTCAGGTTTTCATAGGGTTGCCAACACTGGAATCCACCCTTCATACATGACTAGGTCTCGCGAGGAATCAATCACCGAGATCTTGCTGCGAATCGCTTCTCACGCCGAGGTTGGGGGAGTTTTGCTGACCTCCATGCCTATGGCGTACATCACAGGGGCCGACTATGAGCGCCTGTGTCGCGACGTTTTGAACAAGACAGGTCGCCAGGTAATCAACGTTCCTGGAAAGTCGTTAAGCGGTGATTGGGCCGACGGTTATGCCGAGTCATTGTTTGCCTTGGCCCGACAAATCAATTTGCCCGAGGTTCAAAAACCCTTGGACCCCAAGAAAGTGGCCATCATTGGATACCTTTATGACCGCAACGAGGCAGATCACCAGGCAAATCTGGAGCATTTAACTGACCTGCTTACCAGAATGGGCCTCCAAGTTGTCTCCATATGGCTAGACGGCGGCTATTTCTCGGAGCTTTCAAATGTGGCCGAGGCTGGAACTTTAATCTCGCTGCCATACGCTCGTAAAGCCGCCAACTGGTTGTCCAGACGCACTGGTGCCCAAGTTGTCGAAACTGAGCTTCCATTCGGACTTACCGCCACTCAGCACTGGCTGCAGGTAATCGCCAAGGCGACCGGCTGCGACGAGCAACCCGTCATCGAAGAAGAGCTTGGCAAGGTATTGCCCTCACTGGAATGGGTTGCCCCCTTCGTTTTTCAAGGACGTCGCTTTGGCTATATAGGCGACCCATGGCTTTTGTCTGGGATTAACGATACCGCCGCCTTGCTTGGCGCCAAGTTGACATGGGCAGTTTTGACAAATCCCAAAGCTCAAAGCGCAAAGTCAGCCAAGCTTCTAAGTCCTAAAACCCACGTCAAGATCTGGCCAAGGGCAAGACAGCTAAAAGACTTTTTAGCAAATCTACCTGTGGATGCTAACGCCGATGTGGTGGTGATGAACGATGCAGGGGTAGGCATCATAGACGCCCCATGGGTTGGGCTTGGCTTTCCTTCGAGCTTTTCTCATCGCCTTTATCGCCGCCCATTTTTCGGCTTTCAGGGATTTTTGGCCTTGGTGGACTCGCTTGCAGACCAGATCAGGCGCAGGGAGATTGTCCTACCTAAGACCGCCCTTTAGATGACGCACTGGAGACCGGCCTGTGGCACAGGGCAACGACAATCGCTTGGCTCGTTTCGCCCAGTTTTTGGGACGCGCCGGTTTTTTTATCGCCCAAGTAAAAGCCAGTGGCTGCAATCTGACAGCCACGTTGGTTGGCAGCACAGGTCAATTCATAATCGCCGAGATTTCCTTCAGTGATGGCGAGCACTTGACGACCTACGACGCAACTGGTTTAAACAGCGAAGACCAGCACAAACTGCAAATCTTAGCCAATATTATCAAGCACCTTAGTCAACGACTGCCAAACGATTGGGGCGACGAAGAACTGTTCGTAAACCAAGACTTACGCGTAGTTTTGACAATGACCCAAGAACTGGCGTCAAACTGGGCCCCAGTCCTGCAGTTAATAGATTTTTTAGACGTGTCCAGAAGGCATGATCAGCCACTTACCCTTTATTGGCCAGACCCAAACAAATCTCAAACCCCTTTGATTCCCCTGTCCAAAATCACCAAGTTTCCGCCTCTTGTCAGAAAACTGATGGGAGACCGAATACTGGTAAACAGCCGTCTTGGAGAGCCGCTTTGCGTATTTACCAGAGTCCTGGAAACGGCCCTTCTTAAACCTGACACCTACAAAAAGAGCACCCACAATGACATGGTCTTTGGTCCCCTGTGCCAATCATGTGCGCTAAGGGACATCTGCTCAGGCATGACCAAAGCGGCTGCCAGCGAATTTGGCTGGGAAGGCATGATCCCCTTTTCCATACCCAATTGGGCGGCCCCTCCCCAGACCAAGCCCGCAGAAGCTAACTGGGACCTAAAACTCTGGTGGCTGCTGGCTGACAGGCCAGATGCGTCAGTAAGGCTTGAAAAGGTCCTGCCAATCACCACAACAATTGCATGTCACTACCCATGGACCAGGCTTGAAATCCACGAAGGAGGCAGCTTTGGCCCTTGTTGTGCCGACTACTTGGTAGCCCCCGGGCCCAGAGGCAGCACACGCACTGCAGACACCTTGTGGCAAAGCCCTTTCATGGCCAGCGTCCGCGAAGCCATGGCATCTGGCGCCCATTTGCAGACCTGTCGCCAAAGCTGTCCTGTATTGGTTGGCAAGACGGCCCAACTTCAGAACCTGGTAATCAGAGGTGGCTCGCCCGAAATCGTATCCACCTGGATAAAGCGCATAAAATCCATTCTAAAAGGTAACCCCAAACCAATCCAGCCACCTGCAACCATTTGTTTTTCTGCATCATCGCGTTGTAACTACAACTGCATAATGTGTGATTGTGGTGAAAGGGGCACCCTAGATGATCAACCAGACCCAGCCTTTTACGACCAGATAACCTCTTGGGCCAGCTCAGGCATCGAGCTCGAAGTAAACGGTGGAGAACCGCTTGCTTCACCACGCTTTGTGAAATTCTTGGACGACTTGGCAAACCAACAAAACCCAAAGCCAATAGTCGGCCTGATAACTAACGGTTCGCTTTTAACCCCAAAGAACTTCTCCAAATGGGCCCCAATCCTTAGGGGGGTTGTTGTCAGCGTTAACGCCGCCACAAGCGAAACTTACAAGACCGTCAACAACGGCGCCCCCATGGAACTAATCAAAAAGAACCTCGCCCATATGGTCAAGCTTCGCTCCAACGGCCAGTATCAAGGCGGCCTTGCCTACAGCATGGTCCTGCTAAAGGCGAACTTGCACGAATTGCCCGCCTTCATCGACTGGACACTTGATGACCAAGTCGACGCCAGAGTCTTGCTGCCAATTGGCAATCGCAACAATCAAAGCATCTTGACCGATCCAGAACTGATGACCAAAGCCATATCCATGCTAAACGCAGCAGCTATCCGTTTAAGTGGTTTCCTAGATGAACGTCAGGCAAAGCAGATTCAAGCCCTATCTGATATTTTGGCTGACAGGCTAAACAAGGGAATCGTGGAGCCGCTGTAACCCCGGTAAATCCTTGACCACAGCGGCCCACTGAATCCTTAGCCGACCTTGATCTCGATGCTTCGAGGCTTGGTCTCAGCCCGCTTTGGCAGGCGCAGGGTCAGGATACCGTCCTTGTGCTCAGCCGTGATCTTGGCTGGGTCAACATAGTTTGGCATCGTAAACGCCCTTTGGAACTTGCCATAAAAGCGCTCGATTCTAAGATAAGCATCCTTGGCCTCAGCATCAGGCAGCTTCTTTTCGCCTTCAATGGTCAAGATGCTGTCTTCAACCCTAACTGCGACGTCATCGGCCTTAACACCAGGCAGCTCAACGCGCAAGACAACCTCTTCCTCGTTTTCCAGGATGTCAACTGCCACTGAACAGCTCTCCTGGGTCAAAGTCCTGGCAGGCACCGAGTGCCTAAACAGGCGATCCACTTCCTCATGCAATTTCTCAAATTCGCGCATAGCATCCCATCGTTGAATAGACATTTTTACCTCCCTCAATGAATCTTTGATAATTGTTATAACTTAGCGGAACGGTTGACTTATTTCAGCCATTTCCGTCACGTTTATTAATATGTGGCCAATAAACGGTTAGTCAAGGGGGGTCACTTTTAGCAACAAATTATCCCGTTAAAATCAGGTGTTGCATGACCTGTTCTCCAAGCGGCATGCTTGCGTCACCCCCCAAGGTCACTTAATCAACAATTTTCACTCACCCCGTCTTTACTCCTTGACGATTTCGCCCAGCCCGGATAGCTTTGCTTGGGTGTTGATTTACGGGTAAAAACAATGGCAAAGTCAAAAGAACAGCCCAGGCCCAAATCCTGGAAAGACGATCCAAACAATGACAAGCCTGTATGGATAGGGCTTGGTGTTGTCATAGGTTTTCTACTTATCTTGCTGGCAATCGGCACAACAATGCGGCCCTAGCGCGCCACAGGAGGTACCATGGCCCAGGACTTCAAGCCTTACGTAGATCCAAAGACTAATATGAAGGAATTGACACTGCCACCCCTGATTTTGGGTGCAATCATGGCAGTTGTCCTTGGCGCGGCCAACACTTACCTTGGACTCAAGGCAGGTATGACCGTCGCCGCAGCCTTCCCCGCCGCCGTCATCTCGATGGCTGTTTTGCGAGCCTTTCGAGGTAACATCCTAGAAGAAAACATCGCCCGTACCACCGGGGCCGTCGGCGAGGCGCTTGCCGCCGGTGCCATTTTTACCATTCCAGCCTTCATCATTGTTGGGGCATGGGATGACATGGCCTTGTTTTCCGCAAATTGGTTCATGGCGACCAGCCTTTTGATGGTTGGCGGTATCCTAGGTGTACTGCTGATGATCTTGCTGCGCCGCACCTTCATGGAAGACACTTCGCTTCCCTTCCCAGAAGCTGTTGCCTGCACGGAAATTGTCAAAGCAGGGCAGGGCGGTCAAACTGGTGCTGGCTCTGTCTTTGCGGCCATGGGAATAGCCGGTTT
>JGI24709J26583_10003105_pt1 | contig 13274 bp, 11 predicted proteins | sample BioPla2DNA1_FD_26583 | JGI IMG/M metagenome (IMG submission 26583) | reverse complement strand
TTTGTGACTCCCTTTTTCTTTTTTATTTTTTTATTGCCTAAAAAAAGTCTATTGATTCATTATGTGCTCACTGTCGATGGGGCAATTATTACATGAAGAAAAATGTCGAAGAAAAATTGTGAAGCAAGTTGTAGACACCTGTTAATGTGATATGGAAGTAAAAACATTGCCATCACATTTATTCAAGCAGTTTTTTATAAACATCTCTCCTGCTTATGCCTCTGTCTTGGGCAACCTTTCTCATAGCTTCTTTCTTTTCAAGACCTTTTGCTATGTACATTTCATAGTGCTCTTCCACAGTCATGGCATCCCATTCACTCTTTTTTTCCTCTAAAATCTTTTCCTCACTGATACCTTCAATTATCAGAACATACTCTCCTCTTGGGGATTCGTCATCATACTTTGCAACTGCTTCCTTGAGGCTGCACCTTATCACCTCTTCAAACTTTTTTGTCAGCTCCCGAGCCATGGTTATCCTTCTATTGCCCAAAGCCTCATATAAATCCTTCAATGTATAAATAAGCTTATGGGGTGCCTCATAAAGAATTATAGTTCTTGTTTCATTCCTCAAAGAATTAATCCGATCCTTCCTTTGCCTTTTGTTCATCGGAAGAAATCCCTCAAAAACAAACCTGCCTGTGGAAAGTCCTGATACAACCAACCCTGTCACGGCAGCTACAGGTCCTGGAACCATGGTTACCTGAATGTCATTTTCAATGCAGAGCTTTACAATATCCTCCCCCGGGTCTGAAACTCCGGGTGTACCCGCATCAGAAACCAAGGCAATGCTCTTTCCGTCCAGAAGTTGTCCCACCAAATAGTTGCCCTTTACAACCTTATTATGCTCATAGTAGCTTACCAAAGGCTTTTTTATATCAAAATGATTCAAAAGCTTTAAAGTCTGCCTCGTATCCTCTGCAGCTATGAAATCTACCTCTTTCAATATTCTCAACGCCCTTAGTGTTATATCCTCAAGGTTTCCAATTGGAGTGGCAACAAGATACAATATCCCTTTATTGTTCAATATTCCTTACCCCTCTGCAATAAATATCGTTAATCTCACCGTTACTTGTCCTTTTCGGATTTTGTCTTTGTTCTCTTCCTCTGCAATAAATGTCGTTAATCTCATCGGAAAACTCTCCATTCTCGTCATAAACATACAATGGCTCCAGCATTTTAAGCTCCACCCCGCCCTGCCGGGTACCTTTTATGAGAAGCAAATTTGCCTTTTTATAGGGTGCCGGATGAACAAACCGTATATACTTTGGCTCAATGGAGTATTTTCTCATAAGCCATACTATATCCACAAGCCTGTTGGGTCTGTGAACCATGGCCAGTTGGCCTCCAATCACCAAAAGCTTTGCGGCAGCTTTTATAACATCCTCTAAAGTACATTTTATTTCATGTCTTGAAATTGCCTTTGAATCCCTTGTATTGATAAGACCCGCACCACAATTCATATAAGGAGGGTTTGAAACAACGATATTAAACCTCGATGCTCCAAACAATTCAACACTTTCCTTTATATCTCCGCAAACAACCCTGACACGGTTATCCATGCCATTCATGTTTATGCTTCTTTGAGCCATCTGTGCCATTTCTTCCTGAATTTCCAACCCAATTACAGACTTCGCCCCGGTTTTTCCCGCAATCAGTATGGGTATTATCCCCGTACCCGTACCAAGATCAATAACTGTGTCGTTTTTTTTGACATCCGCAAAATTTGCAAGCAACACGGCATCAAGCCCAAAACGAAAGCCGTCTTTCTTCTGAATAATCCTGAGTCCGTTATACTGTAAGTCGTCTATTGTTTCATTTTCCTTCAATATTATATTCAAATAAAACACCTGCATCCGTCATATTCTGAAAAAAGCTCAAGGGCGTCGAGCCCTTTCGCTTTTTGGTCATTTCACTTCGTGAAATCCCACAAAAAAAGAGCCAAATAAAGTATACACAAAATATACCTATTCGGCCCCCTTATACAACCCTATTATTGAGGCTGTGGAGCATCTACAGGACAAACGTTTGCACACGCTCCGCATTCTATACAAGCATCAGCATCTATAACATAAACGCTGTCCCCTGCTGAAATACAAGATACCGGGCACTCTGATTCACAGGTACCGCAATTGATACAAGAGTCAGTTATAAAATATGCCATTGTAAGGTACACCTCCTATATAGATTTGCCATAGTAAGCATAAAAATCAATAAAAACTATTGACTAATTAATTTTACCACTAAAACCATCAAAAGAAAACTATTTTTTCATATTTCTTTGACATATTATTAGTAAATTTTAATCCTCTAGCTGTTTCAATTCCTCTAAATCTATCTCTTCATCTATTTCATCACGGCTTACGTCCTTTATAACTTTTACCTCACTTGCATGATAAATCTTGAGATCGGTCTCATTGTCCTTGTCCAGTTTTACCTTTACCAATTCCTTTAAAAGGCTTATTGCCACTATTACTCCTTGCCCGTCAGGGGTTTCGACAATAGCTTTCTCATTAGGAACCCTCGTAAGTATTTCTTCGTAAGCCTCCTGCTCATATTTCAAACAACACATAAGCCTTCCGCAGGCACCGGAAATCTTTGTAGGATTTAACGAAAGTCCCTGCTCCTTTGCCATCTTTATAGATACCGGCTGAAAATCACCCAAAAAAGAATTACAGCAGAGAACACGACCGCAGACTCCCAAACCACCCATCATTTTGGCCTCGTCCCTGACACCTATTTGTCTTAGCTCAATCCTTGTCCTGAAGACAGAAGCAAGATCCTTCACCAATTCTCTAAAGTCTACTCTCCCGTCTGCAGTAAAATAAAACAAAACCTTGTTATTATCAAAGGTATATTCCACATCTATAAGCTTCATTTCCAAGTTATGATCCTGAATCTTCTCAAGACAAATATTAAATGCATCTTTTTCTTTTGCAATATTCTCTGCATGATGAGCCTTGTCTTCTTCTGTGGCAACCCTTATAACTTTCTTTAAAGGAGCCACTATTTCTTCCTCACTGATTTCTGTATTGGGAACAACAACCAGTCCAAATTCTATACCTCTGGCAGTCTCTACAATCACATTTTCATGTAAATCTATAACCAGATCACCGGGGTCAAAATAATATATTTTCCCGGCTTTCTTAAATCTTACTCCAACCACCTTTACCATTACTCATTTTCCTCCTGAAGTTTCATAAGCATAACCTCTATAGCAAGTTGAAAATTCGCATTCTTTTTTATGTCCCTGCGAGTTTCCTCTATTACAGCTATATTGTCCAAAAGTTTTTCCATAGAAAACCCCCATGCATTCTCTAATATAATATCCTTTTTATCCGAATTAATCAATATATTTTCATTTCCATACTTCCCGACAACAAGCAAATCCCTGTAAAATAGAAGCATAATATCCAGTATGGATTCCACATCATCCTTACTCTCCTCAAGCAAAGCATTAATTTCATATACAGCTTCACGTCCCGCCCCTTTAAGTTTTACCAGTGCATCAATCACCCTGTCTCTGACTTTTTCCAAATCCTCCGATTCCAATAACTCAATGGCTCTTCCTATTACGCCATTTGCGTAGGATGCTATGAAATCCGCTTCGTTATATTCCAACCCAAATTTATTCGTTAAAAACCCTTTTACCTCGTCAAAGGTATTTCTTTTGAAATCATACCTTACACATCTCGAACGTATAGTCTCTAAAAGTGCATCATAATTCGAAGTAACCAGGATAATAACCCCATACACCGGTGGCTCCTCCAGTGTTTTGAGCAAGCAATTCTGAGCTTGGACAGTTATTTTCTCCGCTTCCGGAATTAAATACACCTTTTTTTGTGAATAAAGAGGCTTTATAGATATATCACGCTGCAAACCCCTTATCTCTTCAACACCTATGCTTGAGCCCTCAACTTCTAATACACAATAATCAGGATTCGATCCGTTTTCAAAAAGGAGACAGGACTTACACTGACCGCAGCTTTCAACTTCTCTCCCCCCACTGCACATAAGTATCGATGAGAGAATATGTGCGACTGTCTTTTTTCCTATTCCACAAGGTCCGGAAAATATATATGCATGTCCAATCCTGTTGTTTGTTAACGATGCTTTAAGTGCATCAACAACATCTTTCTGTCCGGTAATTCCACTAAAATCCACTGTCACACCCCTAAAGTCCATGAATTGTACGTATTGTGAAATTATAACTGCCTTTTCGCAAAATTTAAATACAATTCGTATAATAAAACAACTTCACCAAAATCTTCATAGATAAACCGCTATAGTATAAGGTCTAAAATCAGACCTCTTATATCTTCAATCCTCTGCAGAATCTTAATATTATCCTCCTCAGAAGAAAGCACTTGCTTTGTAAGCTCTTCCAGCTGCTGATTAACCTTTTTTACTGTGGCATACACCTTATACCTGCCTCTCCGGTCAAGGCGGCTGTCCTTTGAAAACAAGTGGGAGTTGTTCAATGCTTCGTCCAGAAATTCCGATATAAGCCGCTTATATATCTTCAACTCCCTCACATCTATCCTTTTGCTCAGCTTCCTCCCCTGTTCCTCAATCTGACTCACTAAAAAGCGTATTTTTTCCTCATGGGTTAGATCGTCAAAATGCTGCAAATGGCTTCTAAAGCTTGGGCCACTGCTGTCCGTCACCCTTTTGCCAGTGTTGCCGCCAACCTCCGGCGTCCCTGTTGGGGTACTAATACTTTCCTTAATCTTCATGGATAATCACTCCAATATTACATTTAATCGTGTTTAACATCCAGCAGTACCTACATTATGCTAAATTGATGCTTATGTTTATCGCAGTTGAAACTACTACTTTTTTATATAAATCCTAAATAACTGTCAACAAATATTATATACTTATTATATCGGCAATAACAAATAAATTCAAACGGATGCGTATTATTAAAATGAAAATAAATATAGAAGAAGCTTGAATTTCTGGATTATTTATCCTCACATTTGTTTGGTGCACCTGTACCTTTAAACCGGATCTGTAATTGCTTCTTTTACAGCCCGGTATACGCTCTCATGAATCTCATCTATAGTCCTTAAAACCCCGTCTTTTACACAATCAATCATAATCCAGCCATACTTTTTGGCAATGTACAAGGAATTATTATAGGACTCCTCCAAATACCTTTCATTTATTTCATGTATATCCTTTTTTTGTTCTCCGGTAAATTTGTTTGCCCTGCCTTCCATAAGCATTTTGCTGTATTCGGGAGGCATATCAAGAAACAATACACAGTCCGGCTCAGGAAGCTTGTAAATATTAAATTCAAAATTCAAAAGCCACTCAAGGAACAAATCCTTTTCTTTACGTTCTTTTATCTTTGCCGCCTGGTGTACCATGTTCGACGTAGTATACCTGTCGGCCAAAATTATGAACCCCTCATTATAAACCTGAGCCCAATCGGTTTTATAGGATGCAAACCTGTCTGCGGCATAGAAAGTCGATGCCACATAAGGACTGACATCCTCCGGATTTTTCCCGAAATCTCCGCTTAAATACATCTTTATCAGAGCAGAAGAATCACTTTCATAGTTTGGAAAACCGATTTTTTTTACCCTGCAATTTTCCTGCATCAGTCTTTTATACAATTTTTCCGTCTGCGTTGCCTTGCCGCTGGCATCAGAACCGCTCTCAATAATTATCAGCTTGCCCTTCATAAAACATCTCCTTTTCAAACCTATATACCGCCCAAATTCCCGAACTCTATCTTCTTTTTCAAAATCCACGGTATCCAAATCCAAAATTTTATTTTCCCAAATTCCATGAAACCGAAACATCTATACCAAACACCCATGTTTAACTTTTACTCAAATGATCACTCAACAACCTCCACCTCAAGATCCTCCGATATCCCATTTACCATACCGCCGGCCTCAATTATTTTTTTAATGTATTCTACCACATCTTCCGAAATAACCTCACCGGGGCATATTACCGGTATTCCCGGCGGATAAGGAGTTATCATTGATCTGCTTACACATTGCAGTGCATCGGTAAGCTTTTTTCTTGTAAACGACCGGTGCATAACACTGTCCAGCTCAATCCGCTGCTCAGGAAGTTTTAGAACCCCCAAGGGCAAATCCTTTAACCGGGCAACATTTTTAAAGTGGATACTTGGCTGGTCTAAAGCCGTCCCCAGCTTTTCTATATCTTCATGAGTGTCGGCCACTGTAAGGATACACACAATATTATATAAATCAGACATTTCCACCTGTATATTATATTGTTTTCTTAAAAGCTTTTCAATTTCAAAACCGGTTTTTCCCGTATTTTTCACATTAATCACAACTCTGGTTCTATCAATACTGCCCCCTTCTATGTCATGTTCCGAAAGAATTTTAAATACATCACCCCTACCGACAATTTCACAAAACCGTTGAATTTCCTTTAAAAGGTTGTAAATTCTATTTTCTCCCTCCTGCTGCATAATAGCCCGGGCAATATCAAGAAAGGCCATAATCATATACGATGGACTGGAGGTTTGAAGCATCGAGAGATTAAACTTCAGCCTTTCCATATCAGTTCTTGTTCCCCGGACATGAAGATATGACCCCTGGGTGAAGGCCGGAAGGGTCTTGTGGGCACTCTGAACACAAATATCCGCCCCATATTCCAGTGACGAAGGCGGAAGCCTTCTTGAAAAACACAAATGGGCACCATGAGCCTCATCCACTATAAGCGGCTTGTTGTAGGAGTGAACCAATTCAACTATTGCCTTAATATCCGAACATATCCCATAGTAATTGGGTCTGGTTATGTAAACTCCGGAAACATCGGGATTATCCTTTAGTGCTTTCTCAATCTCATTAATCAAAACAACTGAAGATATGCCAAAAAAATCGTTAAACTCCGGTTTGATATAAACCGGAGTTGCTCCCGCCAACATCATCCCTGCAACAGCAGACCTGTGGCAATCCCTTGCAATTATAAGCTTGTCTCCCGGTCTGCAAAGAGTCATTATTGCCGCCTGTATTCCGCAGGTCGAACCGTTTACAAGAAAAAAGGTTTTGTCGGCACCAAAGGCTTCTGCTGCAAGAGTCTGGGCATCTTCTATTATCCCCCTCGGATAATGAAGATTGTCGAGGCCAGGTATTTCTGTCAAATCCAGCAAATAAAGGCTCTCCAAAAATGCCGATGGTATCCCTTTTCCAAGCTTATGCCCCGGCATATGAAAAGCTGCGGGGCATGACGCAAAATATTTTTTTACGGCATCATATATAGGGATATTCAAGTTTTTAATAACAACTCACTCCATTATTATAACTATTTAAAGTAAAATATTTATATATCCAGTTCATCTCATAATTTCACACAGGCAATTTGCATACTGACTACTAATTTTCAGGAATCACACATCACTTTGGAATGTTTCTTTATTGTACCCCTTACGCATACTGACTGCTAATTTTCAGGAATCACCAAACTATCCTTCTCTTCCATGTCATAAAGCCCATGCACCTTAACCATGCCCGGAGACAAGGTATAGAGGGTATCACTGATATATAAAATCCTTTCAACATATTTCTCCGGGTTGTAATAGTAACTTCCTGCCTTTTTGTACTCTTCTTCTGACATATGGGTAATCCTGCCCTTTAGTACAAAACCGTTTTCAGTATCAATATTGTAGACATAAGCACCTTGGAAGGTAAATTCTCCGTAATCGGGGAAATCAATGTTTTGGCTCTTGTTCTGAACCTCCATAACGGTCACAGGAAAGGCCAACAGGTTTTTGCTCTTTGAGAACAAAAGTGCCTTGGGATTTCTCAGAAGTTCTGAATCAGTGCCCCGTTCTCCTATGGTTTCAGAGAACTTTTGTATGGGGTTTTCTACATCGGTCACATCAAAAAGTGCAATTTTCATGCCCATGTAGTAGGCATTGTCTTTAATCGCCACCGTATCCTTACCGAAACCAATGATATGATTTTCGTCATAGGGATGCAAGTAGTCGCTATAACCCGGTATTTTCAAACTGCCGAGTATTTTCGGGTTTGAAGGCTCCTTCAGGTCAATAACAAACAGTGGATCCACCGTCTTGAATGTTACCACATACCCCCGGTCTCCCATAAACCTTACCGAATAAATCTGCTCTCCCGGTGCCATATCTTCTATGCTTCCCACAATATTCATGGCATCGCCCAGTACATAAACATTGTTTTTAGAAATATTTTCACCCGTCCCCCATACCTGCCCCGTTGTTGTGGCTATACGGAAATATCCGCCGTTTTCATCCATCGAATACTGATTCAATATGGTTCCGGGTACATCTCCCTTGCTAAGGTACGTAACCTTTTCTCCATTCAGCGAAAACTTGTATACCGTTGTGGTTATGTCATTCACCCTTGGTGCAATATCAAGTGCCAAGCCATTGCGGAGCATGCCGTAATTATAGTTGGTCACAGCAACATACAAATTCTCAGCCGATGCATAAATATTCTGACCGGCACCAAGATAAGTCTGAATATTGGCTTTTTCATTGCCCGTTATATCAAAAGCAGCTATGTTCAAAAAGTTTGTTGCCTCAGAATCCGGGAAATATCTTATATCAGGATAGCCTATTTCTGTATAGTCCTTCGAAACAGCAGTATCTCTGTAGGTTGGGGTCTGTATCTTGAGTTTGTCGTTTTCATAATAGACACCGGAATCTTTATTGGTAATGAGATAAAGCACATTATCTATCTTTCGTGAAGAAATATATCTTCCCTCCACATCTACCTCTCTTAGCTTTTTGATATCAGCCCGGTTTTTAATATCAAATACTATTGCTTTCGCAGTACTTTTTCCAGGATAGTACGGAAGTATACTCATCTTCTCCTCAGATTTTATTTGATGGGTGTAAGGTCTTTGCTCATAACACATCCCAATGGCAACCATATAATCCCCGTCTATATAGAGCTCCTGCGGTGTAAAGTTATCATCGGAAAAGTTCAAGGTGCTCATTATTTTCATTTTCGGGGAAAAATAAGCATCTGCGGTTACGGTATTGTATGCCTTTATAACTACTATCCTATTACTGTTTACCTGGTATATATATTCTCCGTCGGTTTTAACAACATCAGCTTCATCTACTCCCTGAACCTGTACGTTTGTAGTTGAATAGTCATCAGAGCCGCCTGCACTTCTACTTTCGTCAACCGAAGCTGATTCCGTTGAGCCTTTAGATTCTGCCCCATCCATGCTTTGTACAGTGTTCCACACCGGCATTGAATCCTGATACTTACCATGATTCGCCACAGTTTTTTCAAACATCTTTTCAAGGTTTTCATAAGTTCCCACTACAGGAAGGTTGTTTACCCTTGAAATAACTTCGTCAATCAAAGCCTTTTCCCCGGATACGTCAAATACATCCTCCCTGTCACCGATAATTATAAGTCCCCTGTCGTAAAAAACCTTTTTGCCCAAGCCTTCCACAAGACCTCTCAAGGGCAGATATGTCCTGTCTTCATTCAATTCGGGTGCTACATCAAGATCAACAGTTTTGTCCCCTACTTTCATTGTTTTGCTTCCAACGGTAAGCACCACCACCCTGTCACCCAACGAAACGGTAACTTTAGAGCTTTGTGCATCCCATTCAACCTGTGCACCGAGGTTTTCGGATATAAACCTCACAGGTACCATGGTTCTGTCATTTTTTATGTAGGGTTTCACCTTTGCATTTGTGGAATCCACCTGTTTTTCCTTATTATTTACAATTGCCTGGGAACTTCCTATATACAAAGCAACCGCATTCTCTAGTCTCTTCTCTATACTTTGGGATACGCTCTTAGATCCACTTTTCGGTTGATCCTGCTGCGGGCTCTCATTTTCGCTGCCACCGGCAAGTGCCAACTGCATAATCCCTAAAACCATTGCCAGAAATGTCAAAACACAGATCAGCTTCGCGACTCTTTTCATTTTAATGCTCCTTTCAAAATAATTATTTCATATTATATTTAGAATGCATTTCGTTATAAAAAGTTCCATAGCGAAGTAAGTTTTNCTAGACCCTGCGTAGTATTTACAGGCTCTAAACTTGCGTAACTTAAGTTTCTTCCGTATTTTTCTTCACATTTATTCAATGCACCCTATTTAAACTCATTTAATTCTTTTACACGAATTACGTTTAATTATCTCTACATTCACCATTTTTTGTGTGGTTTTTATCTCATTGCGGTTAATAGATTCAAGAAGTAAATCAATAGAACATTTGGCTATCTCAGGTAATGAGACATTGACAGTAGTAAGAGGAGGAAACATGTATTGGGATATATATGAATTATCAAATCCTATAACGGAAATGTCGTCCGGAATTTTCAGTCCCCGTTCCTTTATTGCCCTATAGGTTCCAATAGCCATGGTATCGTTGGACACAAATACGGCTGTTGGCTTTTTTTCAGATGCCAATATTTTTTTCATACCTTCATATCCGCTGTATTCAGTAAAATCGCCGTAGGCAATAAAATCATTGCTTAATGGAAGACAGTGTCTGGAAAGTGCATGTTTGAAACTATCAAACCTTACTTTGCCAGAAATCTTGTTTAAATCACCTGTAATGATGCCGATATCCCTATGCCCCAGCTCAATAAGATACTCTACCGTATCAGACACACCATCATAGTTATTGACATTTACCGTCATAACCGTGCCCATATTTTCTTTTTCCCCATCAAAATCAACTGCAACCATAACAAAATTCTTATCCACTATCTGGGCAATTTTGTTATAATCAGTATTGCTGCTTCCTATAATTGCAGCACCATCAATTCTTTTCTCACAAAAAGCACTTTGTATCTTCCACAATTCGTTCGAACTGTAGACAGTTGATACCAAAACATGGTACTGGGCTTTGTTTGACTGGTCAATAAAAGCATTTATAAAGGGCGAAAAATATGAATTGCCATATAAAAGATCCTCATTTTTTTCTATTACATGATGGGGCTTTTCATTATCTTTTATATCTATAACGAAAAGTCCCAATGTAGAACTCTTCATTCCCGCAAGTCTTCGGGCTGATGCATTGGGATAATAGTTATATTCTTTTATTGCCTTTAACACCTTTTCCCGTGTTGCCGGCGGAATATCGGGATAGTTGTTTATCACTCGCGAAACAGTACTTCTTGAAACCCCAACGATTTTTGCTATATCCTTACTATTCATTATCAAATCACCTTAATATCGATAAAATATAAATTAATCCAACAAGTAAAGAATAGCATTGATACTGGAATTAATCAAGTATTATTTACTTTTTATGTATATTGTTAAAGGTTTTGGACATTCATCTCTTCATTATAAATAACCCCTAGTTTAAGTAACATTATTATAGAATGATATTCTTTTTAATCTAGGTTTGGATTTGGTTGACAAAGAAAAAACCATAGGTTATAATTGAATTGAATTAACACGTGTTAGTCGTTTAAACTGCCGGGTTTTAAACATCGCAAAAAGTGCAGTGTGACACTAAAAAACATAGTTACACTATTTTATTGCAGTGGTTTTTAAAACTTCTTAATTCTTCTTAATTCTTCACTGCGATAAAATTATATTATATTTTTTATTGGGAGGTATTTATGTATAAGAGGATAATTTCATTATTATTGGCTTCCTTGCTCTTGGTATTTGTTTTACCAACTATTATCTCTCCTTTTACTGGTGTAAAAGCTGCTAATGTAGTAAATACACCTTTTGAGGCAGTATTTTCTAATTTTGACTCTAATCAGTGGGAGAAAGCTAATTGGGCAAATGGTTCAGTATTTAATTGTGTTTGGAAGCCTTCTCAGGTAACATTTTCTAATGGTAAGATGGTTTTGAATCTTGACAAGGAATATGGTGGTACATATCCATACAAAAGTGGTGAATACCGCACAACATCCTTTTTCGGGTACGGTTATTATGAAGTAAGAATGAAAGCTGCTAAAAATATCGGTATCGTTTCTTCATTCTTTACTTATACAGGACCTTCAGACAACAACCCGTGGGATGAAATTGACATCGAAATCCTTGGCAAAGACACCACTAAGGTTCAATTCAACTGGTACACAAACGGGGTCGGCGGCAATGAGTATTTCCACAATCTAGGTTTCGATGCATCCCAAGATTTTCATACATATGGGTTTGAATGGAGACCAAACTATATAGACTACTATGTTGACGGCGTAAAGGTTTATCGTGGCACTAGGAATATACCCGTTACCCCAGGTAAAATTATGATGAACTTATGGCCTGGAATAACTGTAGACGAATGGCTAGGTCACTACGATGGAAGAACTCCTTTAAGAGCAGAATATGAATATGTAAAATACTATCCAAATGGCGTTCCGCAAAACACTCCTACTCCTAATCCTACTTCTACTCCTACTCCTACTCCAACCAAAAATGTTTCAATTAATAAAGGTGACGTAAATGGCGATGGATATGTGGATTCAACAGATTGTACATTATACAAAAGGTATCTTCTCAGAAAAATTAGAGAATTCCCTGTTAATGACTTAAGAGTTGCTGATCTTAATAATGATGGGTATATTGACTCCACAGACCTTACACTAATGAAAAGGTATATATTGAGAAAAATTCCAGGTTTTTAGAGGCAATTTTGGATTCACCTGTTAAATTCAATGTTTTTCTAAAATTCATATGCGAAAACCTCTGTAACTTAGGTTGTTTACTTAAATTACAGAGGTTTTTCAAATAATATACCCAACCATAAACGGATACATTATTTAAGGCACTAGTAGTGTATTCTCAAATTACTTACGCATAATAAAATCCGAGAATCCCGATGGTTTAACGGGTTCGGAGGATTTTTATTTGAATGGAAATTTGAGAAACATTATATTAGTTTATCACCGTAAAAATATTTATAAAACTTTATCGATTTCTTCTCTTCTGTATAATTTGCGGCACAAAACTTGTCCCCAGTCCGAATTAATTTTAATACAGAAGATTTATTTAAATAAACTAGTATACTCAATTTCTCTGCTATTGTCTGGCTTTTCTTGATGAATTCCCCAGTCTTAGCAGGTAGATAAATTGAGTTTGCTAAAATAAATAATTTAAAAGGGAGGAGATATAATGAAACAGAAGTTGATGACAATTATTTCAACTATGGTATGCTTGACTGTTTTGTTTACTATGCTGACAACAAATGTTCAGGCAAACGTAACGATCACTTCTAATCAAACCGGAACCCACGGTGGCTACGATTATGAACTCTGGAAGGATTCCGGAAATACAACCATGGTTCTCAAGGATGGAGGAGCGTTCAG
>JGI24709J26583_10003097_pt1 | contig 13288 bp, 12 predicted proteins | sample BioPla2DNA1_FD_26583 | JGI IMG/M metagenome (IMG submission 26583) | reverse complement strand
TTTCTTCTTCTACATTGTCTTGTTTAGGTTTTTCTTCTTCATTAATCTCAATTTTTTTAACTTCAACTGCCTCATTTGGTTNATCGACAGCTACTGAGCTAACATCAATTTCATCAATTGTTATCGCATCAGCTGAAGCTTCTTCTGCTTCCTCTAGTTCTTTAAGTTCATGTTTTTTACCTTCATTGTCAATTATTTCAACATTTAATCCTAGTGCTTGGAATTCTTTAATTAATACTCTAAAGCTTTCTGGTACTCCAGCACCTTTAACAGTTTTACCTTTAACAAGAGCTTCATATACTTTAACTCTACCGACTATATCATCTGATTTTACAGTTAGTATTTCTTGAAGAACATGGGCTGCTCCATAAGCATACAGTGCCCAAACTTCCATTTCACCAAATCTTTGACCACCAAACTGTGCTTTACCACCAAGTGGTTGCTGAGTTACTAGTGAGTATGGTCCAGTTGATCTAGCGTGAAGTTTATCATCTACCATGTGGTGTAGTTTAATCATGTACATGACTCCAACTGCTACTTTGTTTTCAAAAGGTTCTCCAGTTCTTCCATCATATAGAATGGTTTTTCCATCTGGATCCATTTTTGCTTTTTCCATTTCAGCATGGATTTCATCAACAGTTGCTCCATCAAAGACAGGAGTTGCATATTTAACGCCTAGTTTTTTACCAGCCATTCCTAGGTGTAGTTCTAGAATTTGTCCTAGGTTCATTCTTGATGGTACTCCAAGAGGATTTAAAATCATATCTACAGGAGTTCCATCTGGAAGGTATGGCATATCTTCTTCTGGAAGTACTAAACTAATAACACCTTTGTTACCATGTCTTCCAGCCATTTTGTCACCAATTTGGATTTTTCTTTTTTGAATTATATATACTCTTACTATTTTAGATACACCAGCACCTAATTCATCTGAGTTTTCTTTAGTATAAACTTTAACATCATGAATAATACCACCAGCACCGTGAGCAACTCTTAAAGAAGTATCTCTAACTTCTCTAGTTTTCTCACCAAAGATTGCATGTAGTAATTTTTCTTCACTTGTTAATTCTTGAACACCTTTTGGAGTTACTTTTCCAACTAAGATGTCTCCTTCTTTTACTTCAGTTCCGATTCGGATAATTCCATCTTTATCTAAATTTTTACGAGAATCTTCACTAACATTAGGTATGTCTCTAGTGATTTCTTCAGGTCCTAATTTAGTATCTCTACAATCTACATCATAATGTTCGATATGTAGTGATGTATAAACATCATCTTTAACTAATCTTTCATTTAATATAATAGCATCTTCATAGTTATAGCCGTCGAAAGCCATAAAAGCAACAGTCATGTTTTTACCAAGAGCAAGCTCACCACCATCAGTTGATGGACCGTCTGCTATAACCATTCCAGCTTTTACTTTATCGCCTTTTTTAACTAAAGGTATATGGTTAATGTTACTTTCAGCATTACTTCTTTCAAAGTTAGCTAAATAATATATATCTTTATCTTTAGCATTTTTAACAATAATTTTTTTAGAATCAGCATACTCTACAATACCATCAGCTTTAGCAAGTATTAAAGAGCCTGAATCTCTAGCAGCGATATATTCAACACCAGTACCAACAATTGGTGAATCAGATTTAAGTAGTGGTACTGCTTGTCTTTGCATGTTTGAACCCATTAATGCTCTTGTTGCATCATCATGGTCTAAAAATGGAATACAGCTTGTTGTAATCGATACAATTTGACTTGGTGCGACGTCTATATAATTTACTTCTTCTGCTTTTACTAAAACATTATCACCATTTAATCTTGCTACTACTTCATCTTCAGCAATAATATCATCTTTCATTTCAATAGTAGCTTGACTTATATAAAAGTCAGCTTCTTCATCTGCAGTTAAATAATCAATTTTATCAAGTACTTTACGATTTTCAACTTTACGGTATGGAGTCATGATAAATCCATATTCATTTATTTTGGCATATGATGCAAGTGAGGTAATTAAACCAATATTTGCACCTTCTGGAGATTCAATCGGACAAATTCTTCCGTAGTGACTTACGTTTACGTCCCTTACTTCCATTCCAGCACGGTCTCTCATTAAACCGCCAGGTCCAAGTGATGAAAGTCTTCTTTTATCAGTTAATTCTGCAATTGGATTTATTTGATCCATGAATTTAGATAATTGACTTGATCCGAAGAATTCTTTAAGTGCGGCAGTTACTGGTCTTATATTAATTAAAGTTTTTGGAGTGACTGCTTCTATTTCTTGAGTAGTCATTCTTTCTCTAATTACTCTTTCCATTCTTGACATACCAGTTCTAAATTGATTTTGGATTAATTCTCCAACTTGTCTTACTCTTCTATTTCCAAGGTGATCTATCTCATCAATACTTCCAATTTCTGAAAGTAAATTTAAATAATAACTTACTGATGCATATATATCACTTATAGTTAATCTTCTCTCATCGATACTTTGATCATTTCCGATAATAGTAGTTACTTTTTCAGGATTTGTTTTATCGTATACTAAAACTGTCTGAACCTTATTATAAGTATCTAAATCATCATTTATCATTACTTCTTTAAGGTTTAGACCTTTTTCAAAATATGGTCTTAATTCTTCTAGTTTAGCTTTATCTACTACTTCACCTTTTTTAGCAATTATTTTTTTACCATCTTTTAAGTTCTCAGCTAAAGTGCAACCTAAAAGTCGATCTAAAATATTAAGTTTTTTATTAAACTTATAACGCCCTACTTTTGCTAAGTCATAGCGAAAACGATCAAAAAATCTAACAATTAATTGATTCTTAGCACTATCTAAAGTAGCAGGTTCTCCCGGTCTTAATTTTTCATATAATTCTATTAGAGCTTCATCAGTATTTTTAGTATTATCTTTCTCAAGTGCATTTGAAATATATTGATTTTCACCAAACAATTCGAAAATAGATTCATCACTTGTAAGTCCGATAGCTCTAAGTAGTGTTGTTATAGGAAGTTTTCTAGTACGGTCTATTCTTACATAAACCACATCTCTAGCATCTATTTCATATTCAAGCCAGGTTCCTTTATTAGGAATAACTTCTCCAGTTACTACGGGTCTACCATTTTTATCAAATTCTTTTTTAAAATAAATTGATGGACTTCGTACAAGCTGAGATACAATAACTCTCTCTACTCCATTAATGATAAAAGTTCCTGATTCAGTCATTAAAGGCATATCACCTAAAAAGACTTCTTGTTCTTTTACTTCTCCTGTTTCATGAATAAAAACACGCGCCTGTACTTTTAAAGGACAAGAGTATGTCACCATACGTTCTTTTGATTCCTTAATACTATAACGCGGCTCATCAAAAGAATATTCGCCGAATTCTAGCGAAATATTACCAGTGAAACTTTCTACAGGAAAGAGATCTTCAAAGATTTCCTTTATCCCTTCTTCTAAAAACCATGCATATGATTTTTTTTGTATTTCTAACAAGTCTGTTAACTCTAAGTTGTTTGTCGTTTTAGAGAAAGACACTCTTTCCCTATGGTCACCAAATTTCATTTTTTTGTATGCCACTAAATTTCACCCCAAACATTATTTTTAAACATATCTTAACTAACAAGAGAAGATATAGCTCCAATTTAAAATTCTAACAAGTTTACACATAACTTGTCAAGCACATTTTGCCCTTATTACATAAAATCCTTTATTTTTTATCATGATTTCACTATTTTTAGTCTTTTTTAAGTTTTTATGAATAGTTTTAACTCCATGATTGTTTCTCATCACAAACCAAAGCTCACCATTTTCTTTTAAATAATTAAAGGATTCATTAATTATTTTTTCATAGATTTTCTTTCCTGCTTTGATCGGTGGATTAGTAATAATTACATCATACTTATCTTTTATGTTTTCATAAACATCACTTTCCCATACTTTAGCATTTACTTTATTTTCTTTTATATTCATTTTACATAAATGAATTGCTCTTTTATTTACATCGATCATATCTACATCACAGTTCATTATTTTAGCAAGTGATATTCCAAGAAGACCATATCCACATCCAACATCTAAGACCTTTACATTTTTTCTTCCATTAATAAAATAACTCTCAAGCAGAGTTTGACTTCCTAAATCAATTTTATCTTTTGAAAATACACCCAAATCACTCTTCAGACTAATATTATATTCATTATATGAATAGTTTAGAACTTTTAATTTACTTTTTAATGAAGTATTATTAGTAAAATATTGGTTCATACACTAACCCCTTTAAAATATGTACTTATTCTATCTTAAAATAAAGGTTATGTCAACAAAAAAAGAAACCATCTAGGCTTCTTTCTTATAATCGTTAATTCTTAGTTTAAAGCATCTTTAAGTTTGCTTCCTGCTTTAAACGTAGCAGCAACTTTAGCTGGAATACGAATTTTTTCTTTTGTTAATGGATTAATTCCATCTCTTGCAGCACGTTCTTTTGCAGTAAATGTTCCAAATCCAACTAGAGAAACTCTTCCACCAGTTTTTAATCCTTCTGTAATTCCGTCAATTGTTGCTTGAAGCGCACGAGCAGCATCTGCTTTTGTTAAATCAGCGTTTTCAGCAATAAATTCTACTAATTCTGTTTTAGACATAACGATTACCTCCCATTCCTTTATTTATAAGGCAATTGCCCTACAAGTATAAATTATCAGATAATATATCAAAATGCAATACAAATATCAGCTTTTATAAAAAAAATGATGTATTTTGGCTATATTTCATGACTTTTAGTCCATATTTAATGTTTTTCAACCTAAATTGTTATCTTTATTATACTAAGCAATTCCTAAATACGTTAATAAATATATTAATAAATACATTAATGATGTTAATGTTGAAATAACAACAGAAATCCAGTTTAATTTATTATATCTTTTATCTTTTTCAAAAATTAATCCAATAACAGCAACAATTAAACTTAAGATATATAAGGATAGCTTACTTAATACTATAACTATAAAATACAATGGCAAATCTTTAAACATTTCCTCGACAGCACGAGGAAACATCACCATATGATACATCAAAAATCCAATAAGTATAATATATGGATATAAGCATAATGCTAATGATACAAATGGACTTATCGCTTTTTTTCTTTTTTCATTTAAACTCCTGTTTTTCTTACAATTATAAATAGCAATTAATAAATAATAAAGCAATTTATATTATTTAAAATAAAAGATGTTTTCTTATCTTTTTATTTTTTTGCAGTAACACTTCTATAAAAAATCCTTTATATTACATGGGTGAAACAAGTTCTTTTCTTCTTGTTTTTAGTCAATATTTAATGTTTTTTGATATTATAATAACTTCTAAAAGTAAGTTATATTTAACCTATTTCTAAAAACATTAACAAAAACATTAATGATGTTAATCCTGATATAACAACAGAAATCCAGTTTAATTTATTGAACCTTTTATTTTTTTTCAAATATTAATCCGATTATAGATACAATTAAACTTAAGATGAAAAAATATACTCCAAATTCTAAAAACAAAGATATAAGTCCAAACATTTCTTCACCTGGGTGTTAAATGGTATTATGTGTGGTAGTGATAAAGAAGCATATGGAAATAAACATATTGTTAATGATATAAAAGGACTTATGGCTTTTTTCTCTTTTTTCATTTTAACACCTCCTATCAACTATAAATTATCAAAGAATATATAATAGTGCAATAAATATGAAGAAAAAATTTTAAAAATAAACGGTATTCTTCCATAAATAAAAATGGTTAACCGTTTATATTTTCTTCTTTAATTACATTATCAATAGCATTGATATAATAATCAAGTTCTTTTTCTTCTAACTGATAAATTAATTCTAAAAAAGGGGTTAGATTACCTGCTGTTGCATATTCGTCTAAGGTATCATAGTATTTATATCGATCTTCTTTTTTTATAGATACCGGAAGATATCCATTTTTAATTAATTGATAATTCATTATAATTCTAGAAGTTCTTCCGTTTCCATCCTCAAAAGGATGGATTTTAACAAACTCCGCATGAGTGTATGCAGCGATTTCAAAATCATTATAATTATTATCTTCTAATGATTGATAAAACTTTTGAAGTTCGTAGTAAGCCTTGTTTGGACTTAAAGGAGTATGCTTTGCTCCAGTTATTTTGACATCAACAGTTCGATATATGCCACCAATTATAATATCCTTCATTAATATATAATGGATTTCTTTTACCTTATCTTCATCNANNTNTTCATTNTTTTTTACACATTCTAAGACGTAATTCCAAGCCTTATTATGNTTAANNACTTCATATATTTCGTTTAAGTGTTTTGCATGAACAGATAATTTGTCTTCAAGCAATAATTTTGTTTCCATTAAAGTCAGAGTGTTTCCTTCAATAGCTGTAGAATTGTGAGTAAAATTTATATTAAAATCTTCGTTATAATTTTCTAATACACTTTGACTAAGTTTGTTTTTATTTAAAAGTACAAAATCTCTTTTCTTTCTTAAGTTTTTATAGTTCATATTATCCACCTAACTTTATATAAAGTATACTATGAAATGTTTTTTTAAACAATGATTTTTCATAAAAAAAATCTTCTGTTGAAGACTTTTTAAAGCACGATAGCGATTAAATTATGACTTCCTTTGTTAACTATTTTTGTTACCGTATTAGATAATTTGTATCTAGTATTATCTGGCATCATTGATAATTTAGCTTGGATACCTTCTTTAACTATTTCATCTAAACTGCGACCAAAGATTTCACTTTTCCAGATGCTTGATGGATCTTTTTCATAATCTTTCATAATATAATTAATTAATTCTTTACTTTGTAGTTCAGTTCCGATTATTGGTTCGAATGTTGATTCAACATCTACTTTCATAAGATGAATTGATGATGCGACAGCTTTTAATTTAACACCATATCTAGATCCATGTTTAATAATTTCTGGATTAGATAATTTCATATCAGCAAGTGTTGGATAAACAATTCCATAGCCAGTGTTCTTAGCCATTTTAAGTGCTGATTTAAGTGAATTTGTTTCATCTTTGTTAGATGCATATTCGGTAAATACTTTAAGTAAACTACTTTTATTAATAGTAATACCACCAAGTACTTCTTTTAATACTTCATTGTAAAGTTCATCGTTACTGTTTAAATTAAGAGTTACTTTACCTACACCAGTATCAACTTTAGAAATATAAGCTTCATGAATAAATTCACTATCTTTGTAATAATCAATTATCTTATCGACATCTTTTAATTTAGAGACATCCATCATACTTTCTCTAATTTTTTCAAGATAATGTTTTTTAACCTCATGATCTTTTTCTAAGATATGAATCCACTCTGGTACATTTACTTCAACATTAAGTACTGGGAATTCATAAAGTGCAGTTTTAAGTATTTCATACATTTCTTTTTCATTCATTGAATCAATGTTAATAGGTAGTGCTGGTACACCATAATTATCACTTAAACTTTGAGCAAGTCTAGTAGCTTCATCAGTACTTGGAGTTTTAGTATTAAGTAAAATAATAAATGGCTTATTAATTGCTTTTAATTCAGTGATTACTTTTTCTTCAGCATCAATATACTCAGATCTGGCAAATTCACCAATAGATCCATCAGTAGTTACAACAATACCTATTGTTGAGTGATCTCTGATTACTTTTTCAGTTCCGATTTCAGCTGCTTCAATAAATGGGATATCTTCATCATACCAAGGAGTCTTTACAAGTCTTGGATTACCTAAATCATCTTCATAACCAGATGATGATTTAATTACATAACCAACACAATCAATTAACTTAATGTTAGTTGTAAATTCATCAATGGTAATAGTTGCTCCAGATGATGGAACAAATTTTGGTTCGATTGTCATAATTGATTTCCCAGGAGCACTTTGCGGAATTTCATCTAGACATCTTTTTCTTTCATTTTCATCTTGTATATTTGGTATTACTAAGTTTTCGATAACCTTTTTAATAAATGTTGATTTACCTGTTCTAACTGCTCCAACAACTCCTAGATAAATCTCGCCTCCACCCCATGCTGAGATGCTACTAATTATCTCTTTTTTTTCCATATTATTCTTCCCTTTCACTATAAAATTTATGAACAAAAAAAAAAGATATGCATATTATCATTTTTAACAGTAAATATTTTTAAAACCAAACACTTAAAAACAATTATAAATTACTAAAATATACCCATAATTTACTTACTATAAAAAGTGATATTATTAGACTTATTATAAATATTACAGGATTTACCTTTTAAAATAGTGTAAAGTGTTTTATGGAGGTCATAACAATTATATGCTCTTTATCTTTTTATACTTATTCTAATATTGCATCGTATAAACTTTTATAATCTATATCTTTTGAATATGTAACCGTATTTTGATAATTCTTCCATAGTTCAATTAAATATTCATCTGATCACTTCTTTTAAATCTGTCTTGATTTTTATTAAGCCGATATCTGCATCTCATCTTTTAAAAGTGTTTTTATTGCTGGAGAGGAAATTTCGTATCATTTATTACGTTTAAATCTTTAATAATTGTTATATTTATAATTTTCTCGAAAAAAATAAAATATGAAATAATAATTTATTGTAAAATAAGTTTTTGAAATTGATGGTTTAAATTATTAATTAGTAGCATTGCTTATACGGATTTTAACGCTTTTCATATAATTATAATAGGAGGTGAAACTATAAATCCATATAAAAAAACTTGCAATAAAATACAGTGTTATAAGAAATACAAACCAGCATGTTGCTGCTATCCTAGAATTGGTCCAACTGGTCCAACCGGACCAACTGGACCTGCTGGTGGACCAACCGGACCAACTGGACCACAAGGAATAACAGGACCGACAGGACCACAAGGTATTCAAGGAACTACAGGACCTCAGGGAATTCAAGGTATCCAAGGAACCCAAGGAAATGAAGGATCAATTGGACCAACTGGACCACAAGGAATCCAAGGAATCCAAGGATTAATTGGACCAACTGGACCAACTGGGGCTGATGGACCCATTGGACCAACTGGACCACAAGGAATCCAGGGATTAATAGGACCAACTGGACCAACCGGGGCTGATGGACCCATTGGACCAACTGGACCACAAGGAATCCAGGGATTAATAGGACCAACCGGACCAACTGGGACAGATGGACTCATTGGACCAACTGGACCAACTGGAGCTGATGGACTCATTGGACCAACTGGACCAACTGGGTCAGCATACCCGATATTACAACCTTATTTGAATTCAAATATTGGTCCCCAAACAATACCTGCAAAAGGATTTGTGGAAAATTATGGAAGCATGGCATTAGTAGGGATAGATTTCGATGGTATAAATACTTTTACAGTACTACAACCTGGATTATATCATTTACAAGTAACTCTTAACATGGCGACTACTAATGCACCCGATTCTATATTTTCAGTTGCGATAAACGGTTCTCCTGTTTTTTTTGCTCCTTCATCAAATGCCGATACAGGAGGTCAAATTTCTATCATACGAACTCAAAGATATGCAGCAGGTGCTCAAATACAAATTAGGAATAATTCAGTAAGTGATGTAGAAATTGTTAATGGAATACCAGGTGAATTACCAACTAGTTCTGCTGGTCATATCTGTTTCTTCCGCTTTGCTGACGGTGGTGCTACATAAAATAATTAAACCATTAATCATACAATTATAAGATAGTATGAAAGACTGTATGGAAAACTGAATAATATATACAAAAACTATAAAGTTTGACTTTACGATTTATTTATAGTCTTATTGATAGAATTAATAATTTAAGTTTTAATAAATTTTATATAGAATTTATTTGCCAAGAAGAAAAGACAAATAATAATATACATAAAAATTCAGTTTTTTAATATATGAAAAAAGAATGATAAAAAAACTTTATCATTTTTTTTAAAAATAAATACAATTAAACAAAAGGTACCTGAGAAGAGATGTATGAAACAATCGAATTATTTGATGAAGAGAGTTTAATTTTAAAAGAAGTTTTATTATCTTGTTTATTTGATACTTTAAAAGAAAAAATTATTACTAGTTTGGAATTATAATTTTCTTATTCATTTCTTTTTTTAATTAAAGAAACTATCTAAACAATATAGATAGTTTTAACATTCTTCAATTAATCTATTTGAAATTTCTTTTAGGTTTTCATATAGATAAACAACAATTTTAGTTCTTAAAATACCAACTTTTAGTAAATCTAAATTATTATATAATACATATGATTTATAACCAAAAGTACTTTTTAATAATTGATTTAAATAAATATATGGCATATATTCTAAATCATATTTATTTAAAGGAACATACTTTTTAAACTCATTTATATATTTTATTAAATTATCAATATTTAAATTACCATCAATACACTCTTTATCAATATGGCTATAAGAGCGAATTATTTCCCATACTATAGGCATATAGGTAGCTGTTGCAAAGTCTAAAATTGCTTTTATTTTATTATTATCATCATATATAAACTGCATAACACCATAATCACCATGAGTATATTTAACACTAACTTTATCGATATTCTTAATATCAAAATCTTTCATTTTATTTATAATATCTAGTTTTTTATTTAAGTCAGTTTTTATAATTTCAGCATTTTCATCTGAATCTGGTAATTTATTTAATAACTCTTCGATTTTATTTTGGGCGATTTCTGGATTTAATTTATACCACTCTGCCTCATCAAATGAATCATTGTTATTGAAGTCTTCTAAAGCTTTAATTATTTTACCAAGGTATTTTGCTGATTCAATTATTTCATTTTCTGATCCCTGATTCTTTTCTTTAATAATTCCTTCTATAAAATACTGCATGATTAAAACTTGATTCTTATATATTAAAGAAGGCTCATTATCGTTTGTAAGAAGATATTTGGGTACTTTAATACCTTTTTTATTTAAGTGATTAATTACATTAAATTCATTATCAATTTCTTCTTTTATATAACTACTTTGATAATACTTAAGTACAAATTTATTATTTTTAGTTTCAATTAAATAAATATCAGCATTTCCCCGATTTATTTTAGTTATATAAGCATTATCTATATTATAATTTTCTTTGATTATGCTTTTAATTTCATCAATAGATAGTTTATTCATCTTAAACTCTCTCTGATATTATCTTCCTGTTTAAGAAAATATCTTATTCCTTTTCCGGCATAAGGCTCATCATTAAATCTAGGAATAATATGAAGGTGAGCATGTGATACATTTTGACCACCTGCTTTACCAACATTCCATCCTAAGTTATAACCATCAGGCTTATATTTTTCATCAAGATATGCTTTTATTTCGCCAAGCATTTTATGAGTGTCATCCCACTCTTCTTTTGATAAATCAAATGGGGTCTTAACTTGTGATTTAGGTATAATTACATAAGATCCTACTAAAATATTAGTTTTTAATTTATCGGAGCGAACTCCAATTACAGTATTGTTTTCAAATACTGGATCATTTTCTAAATTGTTTTCATTTTTATTTATTCTTTCCATTTTACCATCCTTAATTTTTAAAAGTATATACGACCCGTTTATATTTATCAATATATTTAGTAATCAACCTGGTATGTCCATAGCTCGCAGTTATTGCATATTTTGCAACAACTGAAATAATTATATTCTCACCGTTTAAAGTGTCAAGTTTTTTTATATTACTTTCGGCACTTTGCCATTATTAATCTCTATTAATAATATGAGTTAAAGTATCAAGTTTGTTGTTTATCATCAAGTCTTTTACCGTAAATGGTCTAAGATCCATATTTTTTATTTCATCAACTGTTGCCCATTTAACTTCTAAATGTTTTATAATTCCGCGGTCGTTTTCTTCAAATTCACGATCTATAGTCTCTAAATCTTCGACTGTTTCGATTAAGTAATAAAACTCAACTCCATGTTGAAGAATTCCTTTCTTTTCATAAAAGTTTTCTTAAACGCAAAATAGTTTCGCTTCTTTAACAGTATATCCAAGCTCTTCTTTTATTTCTCTAGCAACTGCTACTATAGATTCTTCTCCTATTTCAATATGACCACCCGGAATATGATAATGTGAGTCTTTATCTATATTGAGTATTAAAAACTTATCATCTTTTTTAATAACTCCTACTGCTCTATTATAATATTTATAATCTTCTGTTTTAAATTTTACTTCTGGATTCATTTTATACCTCTTTCTATATTAACTTATGATAATGTCTTAAGTTATATTTTTATTTATTATCTTCTAAAAATCTTAAAACTTCTTCTGACAATACAGTATTTTTATCTACCTTAATAGTATTTATACCGATACTTTTAGCAGTAATAACATTATCTATATTATCATCTAGAAACAATAATTCATTTGGTAGTAAATCATATCTATTTAAAATATATTTATAATATTCTTTATCTGGTTTTATTTTATTTATTTCAGCAGATATTACTATATCATCTAAAAAGTTAGAATCAAATTCTTTTTCAAGATACTCCCTTACATAAGATACATGGTTAGTTGCTATTATTATTTTTACTTTTGGAAACTTAGTTTTTATTTTTTCAAATAAATTAGATTCTCTAATCTTATATAATTTGAATATTAATTCTTCGGTAATTCTAATTATATCTTTATTAGTAAGTTTACTTGCTAAAGTTATAAAATCTGAATCATTTATGTTTGGTCCAAACATTCTTTCTAATTTGTTTTCCACTTCATTTAACTCTATATCTTTTTCACTTACTAAAACACCAACTAAATCAAATGCGATCATTTTTATCATAGGTTAACTCATTTCTATAATATTTTATATCAAAAAAAACAAGAATAGTCTTGCTTAATTTAAATATTTCTTTAATACTTCTTCTAATTCTTTTATATTAATNGGTTTACCTAAGTAATCATCATAACCCATTGATAAATATTTATCTCTAGCACTGACATCAACATCAGCTGTTAAGACTACAATAGGAACTTTATAACCATTTTCTTTTAATTTAATCATTGTCTCACTACCACTTAATCCTGGCATCATTTCATCAAGTAATAATAAATCAAACTTCTTACCTTCGTTTATTATCTCAAGGCATTCTTCTCCACTTGATGCCTCTCTTACTTCACAGTTATATTTAGTTAATAGTCTTTTAGCTACTTTTAGATTTAAGTTATTATCATCGATTATAAGTATTTTCTTTCCAGTTAAATCTAAAATATCTTCTTTAATAATTTCTTTTTTTAA
>JGI24709J26583_10003094_pt1 | contig 13297 bp, 14 predicted proteins | sample BioPla2DNA1_FD_26583 | JGI IMG/M metagenome (IMG submission 26583) | reverse complement strand
TCAATTAACATTATACAGGATGATTTATGTATATGGGAGATATCTTCGGATATCTCCTAATTATTTACTTGTCTTGCCAACTATAATTATACTCTAAGAATTATGTTTGATTTATTTGAATTTGCAAAAACCCTGCTAAACAAAAACTGCAAAATTTCAAATTCCTTGCTTTTTGGTCATTCCACTTTGTAAAATCCCACTAATAAAAATGTCTATGTGCTCCGCCAAAGCCCATAGACCATCATATTTTATCGAGGAGTATTACATAAATTACCTTATATCTATAACATAAAAATCCAATAATTATTTTTCTTCCTCTGCCGGCAAATTAGCTTCTTCCTCTTCTGCCACATTACTTGCTTCTTCCTCTTCTGCTACATTACTTGCTTCGTCCTCTTCTGCTACATTTTTGTCTGCTTGGTCATCCTCAGATCCTGCTTCAATGTTTTGGGAATCCCGGCAATTCTGTACATCTTCAATAAGTCTCTTGCATGGCATTTCCTGTTTTGCACCGCACCTTGAGCAAAAGGCAACATCAGTTTCAAGCTCCGCACCACATGACGGACATATTTTGATGTTTTTCAATTGAAGAATCTGGCGTTCCATTTTCTTGATGTTCTCCTTAATATTTAAAACCCTTTCACAGAGATCTTTAAAATTCGCTGGCACCTCTTCTCCCTTTTCAAAGGAATCATATACTGTTTTTCCTATTTGTGTATAGATTTTTGAAATCTTATCTTTTTCTGCTCCGATATTTATATTGAGCTTTGTAATTTCTACTAAATCACTGGATTTTTTCACAGCAACTTTAGCTGTGCTGGCAACTTTCTTTGTAACATCCTTTATAAAATCCATAGTTTATTTCCCCCCTTTACCCAAAAAATTTATCATACTATATATAATACACCATTTTTAAAAATATGCAATAGTTTTTATGAATTTTTTTAATTAATCAATTAATATTATTAATGCACAGATTAATAAAAAGAAGAAATATATAAACAATTTATACAGCATTGGTTAGCTTATGTTTAGTACCTCCCCGGTCTTTGTGTTTATGTAAACCAACCAATAGCCAAAGGCACCATATTGGGGAACACTTCCCTCAACCTGTGCCCATCTACAAATGTTCCCAAAGGGTTTTTCATCCACCCAGTACACCCCGGGGACTCCGCATACTATATATGACAGGTCTCGGACATCGTCTTCATAAGTTCCCACAATCAAATGCCTGTGTTTAAAATGTGCCATAAGTACCATTGGATTAAAGAGTATTGGAACCTTTATATCCTTTTGATAAAGTATATTATTCAAGTGAACCGGACTGGATACCTTCCACCATCTGTATTCCTTTCTTCCTCCCTTGAACGGATTGCACTTTTCAAAGTATCTGTCAAAGCTCTCCGCCAATTCTTTAATACCCGGTTTATAACCGACAGTTTCAGACTTCATTTCATTCTGTACCGTGTTATTGATGAAACGGTTTTCACCCTCTATTTTCCTGTCTTCCTTGCTTTGCTCCTGCTTATTCTTGTCTGAATGTTCCCCGGTATTGTCGTCTTTATTTTTTACCCCATTATTTTCTTTTTCCGGCTTTAAAACATTCGATTGTTCATTATCCTGCGATATTCTGCCAACATTCTCATTTTCCCCCTCATTACCGCTGTAGTCAAGGCTTTCTTCTCTCTGGTCATCCTCTGAAAAGGTTTCTATATATTTGCTCTCTATAACGCTCTCATATTTACTTATGATCTCTTCATCTGCAATGACTTTATTCTCCTTTGCAATGTTTTTTTCTTCATTTGCAGTTTTCTCACTATCGAATTTTCTTAAAGATTCCTCTTTAGAAGCCCGCCGGTTGTTGAGAAACCTCTTCATTTTTTGTCGCCACTCAATCTTTCCGTCCCTATATGAAGCCAAAGGACACATCACATTTCCAAAACGCTCATCATAGCTTTCGACCAAAACAGCCACAATATTGAAGTCTTCAATAGTTAAGCCTGAGGACCCCACGTTGAAAGGATTAAATCTCCAATTGAGCTCACCCCTTCCCTTTGCTAATGGGACTAAGCCTGCACAAACTGCTGTCAGTTCGGAATCATCAGCCTTAATCATATACAGTTTGTAATTGGTCTTAATGTCTTCTTTAAGATTCGATACCTGGCAAGATAATTTCCCCTTGCCATCCCTAACCTCGATTTTTACATATCCCGATGAATCTCCACCTTCTTTAAACCTTGAATCTTCTTGGTCAAAAATCAAAAACGACCTGAGATATTTGAATTTGTTATCCATTTTTTACCCCCACCTTTATAAAATTGGTTATGGCTAGATCACACAGATACAGTCCTATAATCCCTTCGGATTTAATTCCTTAAAACAATCATATTTTTAAGTGCATACTTATATATATGTTGTTTAATAAAAAAATAAACCGTTTTAACTTTTTGAAAGTAAAAACGGTTTATCCGATATTTTAAAGATATTCTTCATTTGAATGCATAGGTTATACCTATATACTATTTATGCGGATGCATATTAAGTGGAAAAAAGCATGGAATAAGATAAGTTTCCTGAATAATCTTCTTCACATACATCATTTAAAAAATGCATTTGAGAGCTCTGCAAATTGCGTGATTGACAAAGCTTCCCCTCTTACATTCTCGTTAATCTCCAAGCTATGCAATATTTCTTTAATCTCTTCCTTCGTCTTTTGAAAACCTCCAAAGTTGTACAAAGCATTTACTAGTGTTTTCCTTCTCTGCCCAAAAGAAGCCTTTACTGTCCTAAAGAACAGCTCCTTATCCAGAAGTTTTACTGGAGGCGTTTCATTTCTTTTCAGCTTGATAACGGTAGAATCCACATCAGGTTGTGGAACAAAGCAATGGGGAGATACATCAAAGGCTATTTCAGGCTTTGAATAATACTGCACGGCAACCGATAAAGAACCATAATCCTTTCCTCCCGGTTGTGCCGCCATTCTACGAGCTACCTCCTTTTGCACCATAAATACCATAAGACTTATATTGTCGTCCTCCTCTAAAAGCTTCATGATAATTGGAGTAGTAATATAGTAGGGCAGGTTTGCAACCACCTTTAACCTATCGGTTTGGACTCCTTTTTGAAGTTCTTTGATGTCAGCATCCATTATATCCATATTAATAATTTGGATATTCTGAAACTCCTCAAGGTTTTCTTTTAGTGCAGGAATAAGTCTCTTGTCAATTTCTACAGCTATTACCTTTTTCGCCCGCTTAGCCAGTTCAACCGTCATACTGCCAACGCCCGGTCCGATTTCAATTACAGTATCATTATCAGCTAATTCTGCCGTATCAACTATTTTTTTAACAACCTTTTCATCGGTAAGAAAATTTTGTCCTAAGGATTTTGTCAGCTTTATATTGTGTTTCTGAATAAGTCTTCTTGTGCTTTCTGCCATAATTCCAACTCCAAAAAAGATTTTCCCGCAAAAACCGAGACTACTAAAACAGCCGGGACGGTTAATCCCGGCTCTATTACAGTCCCTTTAACAATTTTCGTTCCAATATGTACGGATAATCAATCGTAAAGAATATAAACTTTTACTTTTTTGACTCCCCATCGTTTAACCGCAGTGCTATCGTCCATGTAGAGGTCAATAATATCGCCCTTTACCGCACTTCCGATATCCGCGGCAATTGCATATCCGTAATCGGGGACATTCCCTATACCTTCGACATACAACCTTGTTCCTAGAGGAATAACCTTAGGATCCACTGCAACAACACCCTTTTTCACCCGCATGCCTGTATAGGTGATTCCAAACTCCGGGTGATCTGGTGTCTTTCCGGTATCCTCATAACTTGCCGTATAGGCTGTAGCTCTCATTTCCATAACCTTTTTATACCTGAAATTTTCTCCCCTCGAGGTAGTATAGATGGGAATCGTGCCATGCTCTACAACCTTGTCTTCGGGATTAACCACAACCTTGTGATCGACCAGCAATCTTTTAACTTCTTTGCCGTCTTGATATTCAACCATGTAGGTCTTCTCTCTCACTCCATCCTTTCCTTCATTAACTATTCTGTATTGCCCCATGTCCATACTGTTGTTGTCTTTTTTGACAACCTCGCAAGGAATAACTTCATTCTGACTCACAAGCTTTCTTGTTACCCTGACAACTTTCAACCTCATGCCCTTCACAATTCTGTCATCGGGGTTCGCCCCTTGAATCTTGTCAGAATGCGAAAGGTTAATCGGTTCGCCTTGAAGAGCCTCCTTCACAGTTTCCTTTGAAGTCATCAATTCAATTTCCTGCCCATCGGCAGAAACGTAAACAGGTACTGCACTTTTTATATTTATGATGTTATTTTTTTTGCTTTGCAGTTTTGTGTCAATCGGAACACTAACATAATCGTACTTGCCTAGTCTTATCCCATTTTGCTTTAAAACTTCTTTTACAGTGGATTTCATTGTTCTGACAACAATCTGATTTCCATCAAGGTTTATAACCACTTCCTTTTGAAAGTAGGAAACGGTTCCAAGCATCAAAACAATAACGGCCGCAGTGATTACAACTGCCACCATTTTCAATGAAATACACTTTTTAATTTCTTTTACAAGCGATAACACTTTCAATCCTCCTGTTCAAACATTAAGGGACCATAGGTATTTTATTCTATATGCTTCTCTTTGTCAAATTCCCTTGTTTTGCGGATAGCATATTATATGAGTGAAGAAAAGCTATGCACGGACTTTGTTACTATTGAAGCACTAGGGGTATTCCCTTTAACATAATATAATTATCGTCTTTATTTAAAAAAACTATACCCTAATTTACTTTATAAAATGTATAATTGGGTCATTTCACTTCGTGAAATCCCACTAAAAAAGAGTCAAGGAAATGTTCCCTGACTCTTTTTTATTAATACATATATCTGCCGCACATATTGGGATTACACGGGTATGGACTTGCCATTTGTTGGGTTTTGCAAGGGTCGGCACCATGGCAATTACTCATATATGGGCTAGGTGCCATCCCTTGACCCATGGCTGCATACTCGGGCTGCATAAAAGGGCACTGCATACTTACCAATAAAGGACAGCACACAATCTGTGGCACCATCTGAGGTTGCTGTATTTGCGGCGGTTGAACCTGTGGTTGCTGCATAATTGGCATTGGCCCCAATTGAGGCATCTGATCCGGCATCGGCACAGCTCCCATCTGAGGCATAGGTTGAGCCTCAAGCATCTGACCCATTTGGGGCATTTGAGGCATTTGCTCCATTTGAGGTATCTGCTCCATCCTACTGGCACCTGTTATGTCAGGTGATGTCTCCTCAGGTTCTTTATTATATTTCTTCTCCATAATAAATATACCTCCGGTCCATATTCTACTTAAACTCAATATCATTATATGTACCGAAGGTAAATTGGTGATAATAAGGTTATGTCAATTTTATTTGATTCTAAAAAGCCTTTTTGCATTATTCGTTGTGATTTCAGCTATCTTTTCGAGTTCAATTCCTCTTATAGCAGAAATTTTTTGTGCAACCAACCTTACATAGCTTGAGTCATTTCTTTTTCCCCTACGGGGTTCCGGAGTCAAATACGGGGAATCCGTCTCAATCATAAGCCTGTCCAAGGGGACATATTCCACAACCTCTACAAGCTTTTTTGCATTCTTGAAGGTTAACGCCCCACCTACAGAGATATAAAAGTTATTATCCAAAACCTCCTTGAGCATTTCAACACTTCCGGAATAACAATGAAAAACCCCGCCCGTGTCCTTTGCCTGTTCAGACTTTATTATATCCATAGTGTCCTTATGGGCGTCTCTGTCATGAACTATTATGGGTAAATCCAATTCCTTTGCAAGGGTTATCTGTTTGGCAAAATGAAGCTTTTGCAGTTCTCTGGGCGAATACTCATAATAGTAGTCCAGACCGATTTCTCCAATTGCAACAATTTTATCGTCCTTTGCAAAGTCTCTAAGGGCTACATAAGTATTATCATTTATTTCATTGGCACAATGGGGATGCACACCTACCGCACCATAAACAAAATCAAATTCCTGGGTCAAAGAAACAGTATCTATGGATGAAGCAATATTGGAAGAAGCATTTAATATATATGTAACGCCACTTTCATAAGCCTTCATTATTGTTTCAAACCTGTCATTTTCAAACTTTTTATCATCATAATGTGCATGGGAATCAAAAAACATATACGTCCCTCCCTCTTTTATGTCGGAACTTATTATCTGACCTTAGTTCCACTGTTTATTTCTCTGTCGATGGTTGCAAGCACCAAATCTTTATCGTCGGAGGCAGCGAGAATCATTCCCTGGGACTCTATACCCCTCAGTTTGACAGGTTTTAAGTTTGCAACAAGCACAACGTATTTACCGACAATGCTCTCAGGAGCGTAGTTCTTTGCGATTCCCGAAACCACCTGGCGTATTTCATCTCCCAATTCAAGCTTTAGCTTTAACAGCTTGTCAGCACCCTCAACCTTTTCGGCTTCAAGAACCTTCGCAACCCTGAGGTCAATTTTTGCAAAATCTTCTATCGTAATATACCCGTCTTTTTTATCATTACCTGTATCATTGCCTTTATCACTCTTTGAAACATCCTTTTCCTTATCTGCCTTTGCAGTAATCTTTTCAAGCTCTTCCATCTCTTTTTGTATGTCTATTCTCGGGAATATTACATCCCCTTTGCGAACCTGCGAGCCTTCAGGATAACCTCCCCACTTTTTGGCACTTTCCCACTCGGTAGCCTTTTTATCCGAAATACCCAGCTGATGCCATATCTTTTCGGGGGTTTCCGGCATAAAGGGCTGTATGAGTATGGAAATAATCCGGAGGCTTTCCGCAAGATTATACAAAACCTCTGCAAGCCTTTCTCTGCTATTTTCATCCTTTGCCAACTTCCAGGGCATGGTTTCATCAATGTACTTATTGGTTCTGGAAACAGTCTTCCATATGTCTGCCAATGCAGTACTGAACTGCAGTTTATCCATCAGCTCCTCAACTTTTGACGGTGTTTCCATCACAATCTTTTTGAGGTCCTCGTCAAAATCTCCCGGCTGCCTTTTTGGGGGAATACTTCCCTCAAAATATTTGTCAATCATGGTAACGGTCCTACTCACAAGGTTGCCAAGGTCGTTCGCCAAATCCGAATTAATCCTATTTATCAGGGCTTCATTGGAGAAAACGCCGTCGGAACCGAAAGGAACCTCCCTCAAAAGGAAATATCTCACCGCATCAACGCCGTATTTATCCACCAGCACCACAGGGTCAACCACATTCCCTTTAGACTTTGACATTTTGCCGCCCTCTAAAAGAAGCCAACCATGTCCAAACACCTGCTTCGGCAAAGGCTCGCCCAATGCCATAAGCATTGCAGGCCAAATGATGGTATGAAACCGGACTATCTCCTTGCCCACAAGATGGACATCCGCAGGCCAGTATTTGCGGTAGTCGGAATCATCCTCCGACAAGTAATTCAGAGCGGTTATATAATTGGAAAGGGCATCAATCCATACATACACCACATGCTTTTCATCAAAGGTAACCGGAATACCCCAGTTAAAAGAGGTTCTGGACACACAAAGGTCCTCAAGGCCCGGCCTTAAAAAGTTGTTGAGCATCTCGTTCTGCCTTGTGACAGGCTGTATGAACTCAGGATGAGTTTCTATATGCTCTATCAGCCTGTCCTGGTATTTGGAAAGCCTGAAGAAGTAGCTCTCTTCCTTTGTAAGCTCAACATCTCTTCCGCAATCGGGACATTTTCCGTCCACCAACTGGGTTTTTGTCCAGAAGGATTCACAGGGTGTACAGTACCAGCCTTCGTACTCGCTTTTATAGATATCCCCTTGGTCATAAAGCTTTTTAAATATTTGCTGTACTGCTTTTTCATGATTTGAGTCAGTGGTTCTGATAAACCTGTCATTGGTAATCCGAAGAAGTTCCCACAGGTCTTTGATGCCTGCCACAATTTCATCCACATACTGCTTGGGAGAAATTCCTTTCTCTTCGGCTTTTCTCTGAATCTTCTGTCCATGCTCATCGGTTCCGGTAAGAAACATTACATCGTAGCCCTTGAGCCTCTTGTACCTCGACACTGCGTCCGCAGCAACCGTCGTATATGAGTGACCTATATGTAATTTATCACTGGGATAGTAAATAGGTGTTGTGATATAAAAAGTTTTTTTACTCATTCATGCTCCTCCTTATATATAAAGCATTATAAACGTCAATGCTCCAATTTATTATTGCCTTCTATGTTTGCCATTAATACTAATATACATATATATTGGTGATTTTTCAAGGAAATTCACACCACAGATATCAATAAGCCATTTTTCCTCTTTTAATTTTAAGATCTCGTCACTCTTTAATCCCGTTAATTTTTCAACTGACTCTGGGAAGAACCATTTAATGAAAAAACAGACACCCTTAAAATTATACAATTTATTACTCTTTTCATTTCCTGTACTCCCTTCTAATTATAAGTATATTACTAGGAATCGGTAAATCTCCGTTTGAATCAGTTGGATTAACAGGATTATTTTGACAATACGCAAACATGTTATGTCCAAGCAAGTCCCCTGAAACACCAACCAAACCATCCGCATTAATAAACCTGCCCCACTCGGGATTATAATAACGGGAGTTGAGGTAATATAATCCAATCTCGCTATCGTACCTGTAACCTCTATGCCTGTAAGGATTCTTTTCACCTACGGTACTTGCCAATGAACCCATTATGCTTATTAACTTACCCATGTATCGTAAGTATAGCTTACTACCTGCCCTCCTGTGCTGTCAATAATTCCGGTAATGTCTCCCTGTAAATTCTGGTTATAGTAGTATTCATTTCCATTCAAATTCATACTCAAAAGGTTTCCGTTTGCATCATAGGTATAATAAATACTGTCTATACCGTTTGTTTCATAGGTTACTCTGTCTCCAACCAAAAGATGCCTTGTAGTAGCATCGTTTATCGTATTTTCATATCTTATGCCGAAATCATATGTATACTTTATAGTTCTTATCGGAGTCCCTGGATTTTGATTTTTCGTATAAGCATACTCTGTCTTGCTTGTTATCTTTCCACCTACATCGTAATTGTATATGATTGTTTTGTTCAATACCTGATTATTCTCTCTCTTTAGCTCATTGAGTTCATTGTAAAAACACTCTATTTCTTCGCCATCTTCTGTTATCTTGTATATATTTTCATTATCATCATAGTCATATGCAGTTGTAACCGTACTTGTACTTCCACTGCTTGTTACTATCTTATTTTCTACAGAATTAACAAGAGATGTTGTCGAACCATTAATTCTATTTAAGTATGAGTAATTTCTATCATAGCTGAATAAGGTATTTTTAAAGCTTTTAACTCCAGTAATGCTATTGCTAAATGTGTAGGCAACACCACTATTGTTAAAAATATATCTGTAGGCTTCAAAACCTCAAAAAAAACTGCCAGAGAGAGTCCGGATTTGCCTCCTCTCACTGACAGTTTTCCATTGAAAAGCACACTTTATTATGCTTTCTTTTCATTTTCCTCTTTTAATTTTAAGATCTCTTCACTCTTTAATCCCGTAAATTTTTCAATCAGCTTTACATCTACATTTTCTTGAAGCATCTTCAATGCAACTTCTTTAATTCCTTTCTCAATTCCTTTCTCAATCCCTTCCTCAATTCCTTTTCTTTTGGCTTCTTCCGCAACAATTGGATTGTATAATGTAGTTACCATAATATCAACCTCCTTGCTTACACTTGAATACTCTCCATACTTATTGTATAAATACTCCGATATATTTTTTAGCACTCTTAATATTTTTTCCAGATCCGTCCCTATTATTTCATGACTGTTATATAATTCGTCAAGCACATTTATTGTCGCCTTTACTACTTCTATAAGCTTTTTGAATTCAATGTTTATCAGTTTGCCCTTATCTTCATAGCTTATATTGTCATTGTTGTATATGGTTTTAATCCTTTTTCTCGACTTAAATACTTGCAAGGGCAATAATGCGTACATCTTTTTGTCCTTCAAATCCTCGGCTGAGTATTCCCAGTATTTCAATACCGGTACACCAAATCTTATCTCCTGTCCATCCGGCAACCTCAATTTGAAATATAACTCGTCCTTTACATTTTTGTTCTCTTCTAAAAAGATAACCAACTGCTTTGGATAATAAAGTGTTATTTCTTCGTTGGTTGAATCTCCTGCCCTTTCAACAGCTTTTTCAAAGCCGTACCTAAACATCCTTATTGCCATTGAATTGTCATTCAAAGTCTGAAATTCAATGTGATAACTAAACGATTTATTTTCCGTCCTTACCGTTATAAATATATCACCATACAGCCTGTCAAAATCATCATCTACAAATTCACTATTGGAATACTCTATGCTTACTTTAGTATAATCATAATCCTCGTTAAACAGTGCATTGAGTAAATTTACCATTACTCTCTTTGATAATTTGAATAGAACCTTCATCATTTGGTCTAACTTTATTTTTTCTTTCGCAACATCCTTGCTCATTTACTTTCTCCAACTATTCTTACTTATTTAAATTGTAACATATTACAGAGTTTCTCTCAATAAATACGTTATTCATTAATTAAAAAATTGTAAAACGGTGTTAGCTGCTCCTCACATGGTAATGTTTCAAAAAAAAGAATAGTATATCACAGACTGTTTGTGCATAAAATGGGAAGAATACAATAAAGGAGGGATTTTATGAACAACCGATGCATATACGGCTCGAGATTATTGATAAAGTACATAAACAGCAGGTATCCGAAGTTATACAAGATGCTTTTGGACTATAAATTATTTCCCCAAGGAGAGATTGACAGTGAAAAATGTATAGGAACGGATTTTGGCATACTTTATCCCGGTGCGAACTCTGAAAACACCATAAACTTCATAGCTTCCTTCCACGCCATTGATCTTTACGTATATTCTCTCTGTACCAGTTTTCGCAAAAAGGACGAATTTCTTTTCGGCACGCTTTATAATTCCTTAAGAGATGCGGTGGATCCCAAAAGAAAAATCTCGGTGGAACAAACCGTTTGCTTGCAAAAAGGAGACGTCCAAAACATTACCCGGCTTATAGAACAGTGTAGGATACATATTGAAATGCTGCCCTCCTATGGTGTTGTCATAGGCCAGCTAAAAAAGTTTATCCAGATGTACTCGGCCTTTCGGATATATTCTCTTTTGGACAAAGATACAAGAGAAAAGAAAATTGAAACCTGGGCTGAAAGGTATCATGACGAAAACGTGGGGATATCCAGATGGGAAATGAGTGCGGCTTCAAATTCCACACTGCTTATATTGGTTCTCTTTGCCTGTGCCCATGACCCCCACCTTACAGGGGAAGAGGTCGATAACATATGCTCTTCCTATTTCCCATGGATTTGTGGCCTTCAGGTTCTACTCCACGACTTTGTGAACGCCAGCGAAGACCTTCAACAGGGAAAGCCTAATCTCACGTGCTACTATAAGAATTTAAAAATGTGTGAGGAAAGAATTTCCGTATTTATCGAACGAGCCTTGGAAAGCTGTAACAGCCTAAAATATCCTCATTTCCACCGAACCCTTGTTAAAGGAATAATCGCCATATACTTGTCAACCCCTAAGGCCTTCCACGGAATGAACAGGTTGGTCAGCTTGAGTCTTGTAAAAAAAGGGGGGGCAAATACAAATATGTATTATAATCTGTGTAAATTTTTAAGATCTTTCGGAAAGCTTTAATTCACTATTTAAAAAAATAATATATCAGCCAAAAACCAAGGTGCATATCCACACTGCCGCAATTACACCCGCAAGATCTGCTATAAGGGCGGCAACCAGGGTATACCTGATCTTTTTTATACCCACCGCTCCAAAGTATACTGCTAGGGTATAAAATATGGTTTCGGTAGACCCCATCAAGGTTGATGCCACACGGCCGACAAAAGAATCCGGGCCATGCACCTTGAATATGTCGGACAGCATCGCTAGGGATGCACTCCCTGAAATAGGGCGTAGGAAAACCATAGGAAGCGCATCCGGAGGAATCCTTAAAATATTAGTAACGGGTTTAACCGCAAAAATCAGAAGATTCAATGCACCAGATGCCCTGAACACTCCCACCGCAACCATAAGCCCCACCAACGAAGGAATAATCTTCAATACAGTAGTTATTCCCTCTTTAGCACCCTCTATGAAAACATCATAAACCTTTACTTCTTTATACATACCCACGCATAATATGATTAAAAAAATTGCAGGTATGGCGTATATTGAAAGCTCTTTTATTATATTCATAACTTCCCCCGTTTGGTTCTGTTTAAATGCCTTGTTTTACTGCCTATTTTGTTGCCTGATAGAGATGAAAATATTTTTACTGCCACAACCCCCGAAATAGCAGCACATAGGGTAGCCACCCATATGGTACCGATTACTTCCGCAGGGTTCTTTGAGCCTGCGGAAGCTCTCAGTGCAATAACTGTTGCAGGTATAAACTGCAAACAAGCAGTATTTAATACCAAAAACATGCTCATCTCATTAGTAGCCATGTCCTTATTGGGATTAAGTTTCTGAAGCTCGTTCATGGCCTTCAGCCCTAAAGGAGTTGCGGCATTGCCAAGCCCCAAAAAATTAGCAACAAGATTCATTACAATAGCTCCTCCAGCAGGATGTTCCCGCGGTATACCCGGAAACAAAAAACTCATGACAGGTCTTATGGCTTTGGATATTTTTCTGATTATGCCACTCTTTTCAGCAATGTTCATAAGTCCGGTCCAAAGACACATAATTCCAAGAAGACCTACCCCAAGCTCAATCGCATTTTGAGAAGAATTCACCACCGCCTGGGTTACTTCATCTATCCTTCCGTTCATTACCCCCACAGCAATGCCCAAGACCAGCATTATAAACCAAATGTAATTTAGCACAGCAAACCTCATATTTTTAATTGTACATACCTAATAATGTATATGAGGGTACTTAACGCAATATGCAAAAATATGCACCTCAATAATTCGGTTCAATATGTTTCAAGTTTTTTTAAAAGAACTTTAATCTATTACTAATTGCTTGTACATTAATTAAAGCTATTAAAGGCAAATTCGTCATGCCCTAACAAAAGATGGTGTAATATTATTGTAGTAATTCCATAAATTATTATTGTATTAAATTAAATTTTTTAAAACTTAGAGTATAATTATAGTTGGCAAGACAAGTAAATCGGGTAGGAGGTAAATAATTATTTTATTTACCGACCTCCCACACCACCGTACGTACGG
>JGI24709J26583_10003088_pt1 | contig 13309 bp, 12 predicted proteins | sample BioPla2DNA1_FD_26583 | JGI IMG/M metagenome (IMG submission 26583) | reverse complement strand
GGAACGCCTATCGTGACAACGGGCCGGGGAGATCTGCTCACGTGGATAGAGGATACCGTTGGGTATACCACCAGGTACACTCCTGAGGCGCTCGCCGGCGCCATCATGCATTTGCTTGCCGATGACACCCTGCGGGCCCGATTTGGCGAAAAAGCGAAGGATCTTATACNGACGAAGTACAACTGGCAGGCGATCGTCCGCGAGGTCGAAGCCTTGTACTCCGACGTCGCAGGTAGGGCCCGGGGTGTCGCAAGCCCTGGTGCGGATACACGCTCCCCGACCGACGCTTGACGCGACCTTCGGAGTGAGCCTTCCGCACATTGCCGGGCTGTACGATCGGCGCTGGCTCGGTGTGCCAGAGGGAGGGGGTCGGAACGTCGGGGGATCGAGCACGGGGTGAGAGGGTGCTTTCAGGAGGGCGATCAGTGGGGCTCCCAGGAGCTTGGTGCCAGACTCGACCTGCCCTTGAGTTCGACCCATTCTCACAAAACCTCCTCCTCATGCTGTGGACCGTTGGCAGCTGTCGCTATGGGGGCGGGGCTCGATGGAAAGCCGTGCCCTGAGTGCATGCAGGCGCAACCACCCGAATGGGATCTCAGATGACCAGAAGAGAGAGATTGGTGGTGAACAGCCACGGCAGGATCGCTGCAACGGGGCTCAAAGATCAGCGATCAGGTCGGAGACGGAGCGAAGACAAAATACCCAGATAAAAGATCTCCAGCACAGACCGAGTAAATGGGTGGTAGAAAGCATGAGGGTGGCTACGGTTGCGGTCGGTGGTCTTGTGGTAGAGCAGATACCACAATCAGAACAGGTAACACTCGATCGTAGCCGATCGACAATAGAATACCGGGCACCTGTCACGGTTCACTGGATTTTTGGCCTATAATGCGGAGTGAATAGGTAAACGGATAATAAAGGCTGGTGAACATTATAATCGCAAAACCTGTTGTGGATGTGGGGTAATGCATGGCATGTCACCCAGGAGCCGGGTACTGGGGTGTGAATGGGGAGCTGTCGTGGATCGAGAACACCATAGCGCGATCGCTATCATGGCCCGGTTCCTATCACAATGCGTCTTGTGNATGGGTTATCAGCAATTTGTTGGTAATCTACGAAAAACAGGCCCGGGGTTTCCCGAAGCCCCGGTACACTCATGGAGCTCTGCACCATGAACGCAGGTATCAATTGCAGACAAAACCGGAAGAATATCCGGGCAGAAAAGCTGATCTGGTGTATTGTATGAAGTCTGGAGATCTAAAAATTGCGTGGGCAAAGCAGTACATGCCGGTACTCTCGTCCATTCGAAGACGATTTGATGAGGAGATGCCGTTCTCCGGCATGACCATCGGCATGGCCCTGCACGTCGAGGCGAAGACCGCTGTACTTGTCGAGACCCTGGCGGCAGGCGGCGCGGAAGTTTATATCACAGGGTGCAACCCTCTCTCAACCCAGGATGACGTCTCAGAGGCACTCAATACCCGGGAAGGGATCCATTCCTATGCCCGACGCGGCGCTGGCGTTGAGGAGTACTACACGGCCATCGATCGGGTGCTTGATGCCCACCCTGCCATCACCATCGATGACGGCATGGACCTGATCTACCGCGTCCACACCCAGCGGCGTGAAGTACTGGATTCGATCATCGGTGGATGTGAGGAGACCACGACCGGTGTCCACCGGCTCCGGGCGATGGCCCGGGAGGGGGTGCTCGCGTTCCCGGTCATCGCTGTCAACGATACCCCGATGAAACATTACTTCGACAACGTCCATGGTACGGGGGAGAGCTCCCTTGCCTCCATCATGATAACGACAAACGTCCTCATCGCCGGGAGGCGGTTCGTCGTCGCAGGCTACGGTTTCTGCGGCCGAGGACTTGCACAGAAGGCCCGAAGCCTCGGTGCCCGTGTCATCGTGACCGAGGTCGACCCCAGGAGGGCGCTACAGGCGCATATGGANGGGTTTGATGTCATGACGATGGATCAGGCAGCCCCCCTTGGCGATATATTCGTCACCACCACCGGAAATACAGGCGTCATCACGGAACGACACTTCCCGAACCTGAAGGATGGGGCCATCCTTGCCAACGCCGGGCACTTCGATGTTGAGATCGATGTGGAATGGCTCGCAGCGCGTGCTGACTCCATCACCCACCGAGACGGCATCGATACCTACCTCNTCGACGGGAAGGCCATCCATATACTCGCTGAAGGGAGGCTCGTGAACCTGGCAACACCGAAGGGCATGGGTCACCCCATCGAGGTGATGGATCTGAGTTTCGCAGTCCAGGCACTCTCTGCAGAATTCATCGCAGAACATGGCCGCCAGCTCGCTCCCGGCGTGCANGACGTTCCTTCGGCCATCGATGAAGAGGTGGCACGGCTGAAACTTGCAGCGCTCGACCTCTCCATCGACCGGTTGACGCCCGAGCAGGAAGCGTACATGAGCAGCTGGACGATCGGGACGTGATGCTGCCCGTTCCTTCTTCATCGCAGCCTGGAGATGTGAAGGAGGTTCCCCGTCCCCAGATCTCCCTGAACAAAGGTCCCCTGCCACGGTTTGGGGCTTGAGGGATCTCATCATCCCCCCTTTAGCCCCGGCACCCGGAAGCCCGACCCCATGCATCGGGGGGCTACGCCTCACGCGGACCTTACTGTGCAGGGGCAGATGGCTGTACTTCTGGCTGCAAACACCCGGATAGTGGGGAAAGGTCGATACCCCTTCCGCTGAGAGCATCGGTAGCTGAGAATCGGTGCACTTGTGATGAGTTCCAGGACAGAATGAGTCGACTACCCATGGTCATCCGGGCCTGGTGAGCATCAGCCGCCACCGTCGATCCGGGTCATGAAGCCCTGGCCACACTGCGGGCACCGGTACTGTGTGTACAGGATCTGGCCCGGAGCCACGACGTTCCCCAAAAATTCTCCTGGCGATCCGCATCGGGGGCATACCATCCCCCGGTCGTCAAACCGTGCGCCACATCGGAGACACTGGTGGACGGAGTGAGATACCGGGCTAACGGTTATGGTGTCTTCGATGTGGNGCTGGCATCCGCAGAAGGGGCAGGGAGTCTGCGTGGTCTTCCCGGGGNCATCCGACGGGGGCGTTGTCTTTGGGGTCCTATCCGGTCTATGCATACATCATCTCCTCTATCTTGATCGCGTCTTTTCGTCTCTTCTCTGCAAGTTTGGTGATATTCCAGCCCTGCTTCATGCGCCACCATGGGATTTCCTACGGCTTAATGATACCTATTGATACCTATAGGTATCCAAGTGGAAAAATAAAAACAATGCAATATAATTGCTTTCCCTGGATACCAGTATAGGAAGATGGACTCTCCTGATTATGTCTCAAGCAAGCAGGTAGGTGTGCGGCTACCTGGCCACCTCTACCGGTGGNTGAAGGAGAAGGTCAATAACGGCGAATACCCGAACATGGCGCAGTCAGTCATCGGTGAACTGACGAAAGCCCGGACGCTTGAGGAGATACGGCATCGCGAGGCCCCATACTACAGTGCCCCCGAGGGAGAAATCCTCGCCCAGATGGTGAACGAGCGCATCGAGGGACTCCGTCGCGAACTCCTGGATGAGATGGAGCGGCGGAAGCGAACCTGATCCGCACAACAGCTCTCCTGATCTCCTGGCCCCTTTGCTCCAGTGCCGAGCTCGATCTCCAGTCCGGTCTGCCACGTACCGATATCCAACGCGCCATCGCTATCCGGTCAACAGAACGCATGGCACTATCTCGAGCTTTAAATATCGCGGATTATTGTAAACGCAAATTGCTTAATAGGGGTGCAAAACGAACGAAATAAAATACCAGGAGCCGTAACTCCTTGCATACGTGGTGTTTTTATGAAAAGGTCAAACCAGGCAACCCTCGTTGCAGTAAGTCTCCTGATCGTCGCCGCTCTCATGGTTGCGGGATGCACAACCACCGGTGAGACCCCAGGAGAGACGACAACCCTGACCGTCTTCACGGCGGCATCGCTCACGGGAGCCTTCACCGATATCGGGAAAGCTTTTGAGGCAGAAAACGAAGGCGTTAAGGTCGACTTCGTCTTCGATGGTTCACAGGCTCTCCGCACACAGATCGAGCATGGAGCGGCCGTCGATATATTCGTCTCCGCGAACATGAAGCACATGAATGCCCTTCAGGATGGCGGGTTTATGGACGATGATACCGTGACCCCGTTCCTTGAAAACAGCCTGGCACTGGTCACTCCGGCCGACAACCCGGCAGGGATCACGGGCCTCGCCGATCTAGCAAACCCCGGCGTGAAACTTGTCATCGGCACCAAGGATGTTCCCTTCGGCGACTATACCCGCCAGATGCTCGATAACATGGCCGCTGATCCCGAATACGGAGAGGATTACCGCGATGCTGTGATGGAGAACGTCATCTCCGAGGAGACCGCTGTGACCTCCGTGATGCCCAAGCTGATGCTTGGCGAGGCGGATGCATCGATCGTCTACGTCTCTGATATCTCTAAAGATGATCGGGACAAGCTGAAGCGGTTTGACATTCCGTCAGAGTATATCACCGAGAGACCCATATACCCGCTCGGCATCCTTGCTGAGTCGCCGCACAAGGCTGAAGCAGAATCGTTCATAGCATTCGTCCGGGGTCCGGACGGTAGCGCCACCCTGACAGACTATGGATTTGACCCAATTCCAGCAGAAGAGTGAGGTATCCCGGCATAGCAGCCGGACAAGGCTGGGGAGGGCGGCACTCACCCTCCTCATCGCCGTCCTCCTCGCCCTCTTCCTTCTCTTCGTCACAGTACCGATCGCCTCACTCTTCCTGCGCATATCGCCGGAGGCGTTCCTCCGCTCACTTGCAGAGCCGGTGGTACTCGATGCGCTCTCCCTCTCCGTCATCACCGCAACGATGAGCACGGTGATCGTCGTCATCTTTGGAACGCCGCTTGCCCTGATAAACGCCCGTCATGACTACCGTGGCCGGGATCTTGTCGATACCCTCACCGACCTACCGATCGTCCTGCCGCCGGCGGTAGCAGGCATTGCGCTTCTCATGGCTTTTGGGCGCCGGGGCGTCGTCGGACAGTACCTTGATCTCTTTGGCATCCACATCGCTTTCACCACCGTCGCGGTGATCCTGGCGCAGGTCTTTGTGGCCTCGCCGTTCTATATCCGGCAGGCGAAAGCAAGTTTCGAGGCGGTCGACCGCATCTATGAGGATGCGGCGCGGACCCTTGGCGCCTCCCCCTGGGCCGTCGCCCGCAGGATCACCATCCCGCTTGCGTGGGGCGGACTTATCTCAGGAGCGATACTCTCGTTCGCCCGAGCACTCGGTGAATTCGGTGCCACGATCATGTTTGCCGGGAACTTCCAGGGTAGAACTCAGACGATGCCGCTTGCAATTTATACGACCATGCAGGGAGATCTCGATGCCTCGATCAGCCTTGCAATCATCCTCGTCATGATATCGTTCGCCGTGATCGCCGCGGTGAAGGTCGTCACCCGGAGGAATTTCTGATGTTTTCCCTTCACGCTGTCAGGCGACTGAGAGATTTTGTCCTCGATATCACGCTCTCGATCGGGCAGGGGGAGACCCTCGTCCTTATCGGTGAGAACGGTGCGGGTAAGTCCACGGTGCTGAATCTGATCTCAGGCATCCTCACGCCCGATCGGGGCGAGATCGTGCTCGGCGAGAGGGCGCTTTTTTCATTCGATAAGCGGATCAACATCCCCACAGAGAACCGGAATATCGGGCATCTCTTCCAGTCTTACGCCCTCTTCCCACACATGACCGTCGCCGAGAACGTGGCGTTCGGCCTCCAATGCAGGCAAGTTCCAAAGGCGGAGATAGCAGCATCGGTGACAGAACGGCTCGCTGTGATGCGGCTCTCCGATCTTGCGGACGTCAACGCCAGTCGGCTCTCGGGGGGGCAGCGGCAACGGGTAGCCCTCGCCCGGGCGCTGGTGCTCGAGCCTGAACTCCTCCTCCTCGACGAACCGCTCGCTGCAGTCGATATGCGGGCCAGAGGAGCTATGCGAAAGGAGCTCCGCGAACAGATCCAGAACGCCGATATACCCTGTATCATCGTCACCCACGCCCTCCATGATGCCCTCGAACTCGCAGACCGCCTCTGCCTCATCGAGGAAGGAAAGGTTGCGGCTGACGGAGATCCGGAAGAGGTGCTCGGTATGCAGGAGAACGGGTTTATCGCGAGTTTCACCAACAGATGAGGGGTTCTGGGGAGAGGTGGATCCCACCGCTACCGGCCGCCTCTCTTCTGCCACTCGGCATGGCCCCGCATACAGTAGAGGTATTCCTGGGCATACCCTGCGTACTTCCCAAAGTAGTCCTGTGCAAACCGTCGGATTCTCTCGTAATCCGATGGCTTGCAGCTCCTCCCGGCGATATCAGGAAGATAGGTTGTTGCCATGATCCGATGTACCCAGACATCGACCGGGAACGCTTCGAAGGAGTCGAACGCAAAGAGTAACACACAGTCGGCCACCTTCGGCCCGACACCTCGGAGTTCCATCAACACCCGTCGTGCGTCCTCGAGCGGGAGGGCTGCCACCCTCTCCACCCAATCCGGGTGCTCCGCTACGAGGGCGGCAGCAGAAGAGATATAATCAGTCCGGTAGCCGAGCCTGCAGTCCCAGAGGTCATCAAAGGGTGCTGATGCCAGCACCTCAGGCTCCGGGAATGTGTACGCTGTGCCGAAGGGGCCATCCACCGGTCCTCCAAACCGCTCTGCCATGAGTGCAATCCGGCGCTTCACCGCCGGGATGTTGGTGTTCGTGGCGCAGATATACGATGCCAGGCACTCCCAGGGTTGTTGCCTGACGAGGCGCAGGCCCCAACACTCCTGGATCGCTCTGGCAATCACCGGGTCGCGGTCGATGGATGAGAGAATGCCGGGAAGATCCTGATCAAGCCTGAAGTAGTCACAGATGAACTCCGCATCCACCCCGGAGAATGTGAGGAGATCTGCATCCTGCCGGATACGGATGGCCCGGCCTTCAACGATACCCTGCCACCAGCCCTCAACCTTCTCCCAGCGGAAGGCCTGCCCGCAGGAGAGTGTCCGGTCGAGGTCAAACGGCTGATCAGGTCGGAGCGTGATCGTTGTCATGATCCCTCTCGCTTCAGAGCATGGCACTCAAGGAAAGGTGGGGTTTTGTTTACTCCTCTTTCTGATCTTGGTAGATGCAGGACTGCACGTCCTGACCAAGTTTCCCGATGGCATCCGCCCGGCAGCGTGCACAGTGGCGCATCTGTTTGATGTAGGGGGCGCACCGATCTTGCATCTCCCGCTTCTCCTTCATGGTGGGCGGGGTGATGTCAGCGAACTTGTACAGGGGGATGAGCGGGATGACGTTGAAGGTGTACGCCCCCATCTCACCGACCTTCTTTGCGATCTCAGGGATATGCTCGTCATTGATCCCGGGGATGTAGACGGTGTTTATCTTCACAAACATCTTCTTTGCAACCGCCATCTCGATCCCCTTGAGCTGCTGGGATAGAAGGAGTTCCGCTGCCTCACGTCCATGGTACTTCTTCCCTTTGTACTCGACCCAGGAGTAGATCTTCTCGCCTATCGCGGGGTCAACAGCACTGAGTGTGACCGTGATGTTCCCTACATCGTACTTCGCCAGTTCTTCTATCGACTCAGGAAGTGTGAGGCCATTTGTGCTGAGGCACATGATCAGGTGCGGGAACTCCTCATGGACCAACCGTAGCGCCTCAAACGTCTCGGGGTTTGCGAGCGGCTCACCCGGCCCTGCGATGCCGATCACCTTCACGTAGGGGTAATCCTTAACGACCCTCCTGACCAGATCAAGGGACTCCTCCGGGGAGAGAACCTTGCTTGTCACGCCCGGCCGGCTCTCGTTCACGCAGTCAAAGTCACGCACACAGTAGTTGCACTGGATGTTGCACTTCGGGGCGACGGGGAGGTGGCATCGCCCGAAGACGTGGCACGCCTTGGCGGAGTAGCAGGGGTGCTCACTGATCTTGCGTAACTGCTCAGGGTCGTAGGGGACCTCCCTGCCCTGAACCGTCGCGGTTCGATACGATTCGTCAGACATATCTTAGTATCCATATAACCTGTGGTACCATATAGTGATGGGTGTTGGCCAACGTGGTAGCGTGGGTAGGATGGTGTGATTACCTCGCGTGTGATCCCATCCTGCAAGCGTCTCTCGCTCCATCGGTGCAGCCAGATCATTCCGGCAAAAAAAAGATACAGAGGGATCAGGCCGCCTCCCGTGTGCTATCGAGGGGGAGAGATTTCGCCTTGGCACCATAGGTATCAGTCCCGCGCTCCAACCCGAACCGATCCTCTGCAGCTTTTAGGATCTGTTCAAGCATCCTGGAGTATGAGATGTCTGCGTACTTTGCCATCTTTGCGAGGTGACCATCCCAGCACCACCCCGGGTTTGGGTTGACCTCGAGGAGTTTTGGACTGCCATGCTCATCCAGACGCCAGTCGAACCGACAATAGTCGCGGCACTCCAGGCGCTCAAAGAGGGCGAGACAGCATTGGATGACCGTCCTCTCGGTCTCCTCGGGGAGGCCTGCGGGCCTCGATACGATCTTCCAGTATGGTGAGTCAGGGAGCCACTTCGCCTCGTAGCCACAGAGGTGGGGGAGCTCAGGAGGCAGCGCTGAGTAGTCCTCTTCGGTGATAGGGAGCACCGTGCAGTAGCCTGATGGGTTCCCTATGATGCCGACGCTGATATCTTTCCCGGTGAGGAACTCCTCGACGAGGAGCGACTGATCATACCCGAGCGATGCCCGGAGGGAGTTGATGACATCGGCGAGGTCCTCGAGGGTGTGGACGACGCTCCTCTGTGTGATGCCATACGAAGAGTCGCCGGAATTGGGTTTGACGATCACGGGGAGTCGTATCCCAGCATCGTAGGTGCGATCACCGGGTGGGATGAAACAGGCATCCGGGACCGGGATCCCCATCTCCTTCGCGATACCGCGCACCAGGGACTTGTCATAGCAGAACGCGAGCGACTGCGGCCCTGACCCCGTGTACGGGATCCCGAGCATCTCCAGGAGCGCTGGAACATGGAGTTCTCTCCTCGGATCGTTGTTGAACCCCTCGTCACAGAGGTTGAGGACGTAGTCCACCTTTCCTTTCAGCCTTGCGAGGTCATGGATCAGTGTATCATGTCTGCAGAGATAGGTGAACCGGTAGCCTTTCAGCTCCCGGAGGGCCGCCTTCATCTGGTCGATGGTGTAGAAGTCATCATCGTCAAAGACACAGGATGGTTTCAGGGCATCTGATCTGGTCGGATCGCCGAGCAGCACCACGACATGCTTTGCCCTCTCCTGCCCTCTCACCTTCGCCATTGACCACTCCTTCTTTATGACTGCGGTGACGATGTGGCGACGCTCCATCATACCGAGATCCTGGTTCCGCCGAGATTCTGTGGCGATGTCGTGGAAGGCGATATCGGAGAATCCTGCCCGCTCCAGGATCTGTCTGAGCGTGGAAGGCGATATCGGAGAATCCTGCCCGCTCCAGGATCTGTCTGAGCGTCCCCGCCGTATAGAGGCGCTCGGCGTAGAACTGGTCGGCTATGACACCCTTATCGACGTCGGTGATCACCTCTCTTGAGATCAGGCGCTGCCCATCGAGTGAGAGGGAGCGCTCCCGGCAGACGAACATCGTCGGGTCAATCCACTCCCATGACCGGGGTTGGAAATGTTCCCTCAGGTACCCGCCATCGGCCACATCCAGGAGCACCCGTCCCCAGGGTTTGAGGACGCGCCTGAGCTCCATAAGGACCCGCAGATCTTCCGCGACGGAGTCAAGGTAGCCGAAGCTGTTTCCGAGGATGAGGATGGTGTCGTAGGTATCGGCGCGGTATGGCAGGCGGCGTGCATCCCCCTCCCGGAACCGGGCCGGGAGTCCCTCTTTCTTTGCGGTCGATCGGGCCCGCTGGATCAGGTAATGCGACTGGTCGAGTCCCTCGACGTTGTAACCCCTCTGAATGAGTTCGAGGGCATGCCTGCCCTGGCCGCAACAGAGGTCGAGTATCCTCTCGTCAGGTTGGAGGTGCAGGATCTGGATAATCCGGTCGATCTCGGATCTGGTGATCTGCTGGTCGGCGACGACATCACCATCGGTCTTGAGATAGAGGCTGTTGAAGATACNCTTCCACCAGTCGGATTTCACATACTCTTCAAGGTCAGAAACCGGACCGAGTGNTCTTGGGCTTCTTCCCTTCCGTCTGCCACCAGAGGGATCATGTGCGTGGGTCTCATCGGTCATCTGAGCCACTCACCATCGAGCCTGTCTCCGGGCAGGGCCGGCACGCTGCCGGGGCGCAAAAGAGATCGGTTGACGTGTGTCATTGTTGGATGATCATCTGGTGGGATGGCATGGGTAAAAGCGTTATGTCGCAGTCTTCGCCGCCACGTGGAATGACTGCCTGCCGGCGCCCTCTCTCCGGAAGAGCTCTGCCAACCGCGCCATTGGGATGAGAATCCAGCGCATCCCTGGCGCTGGGGATCGGGCGCGGCAAAAGCCTGCTCAGGATTTGTGAGACGCACTTATATATGCACGCAGGTGGTTGTGTACTTGCAGATTATCTGCATGGTTGAAGTATATGGATGAGAGATATTCGAGCAGGGGTCCACGGTCGTACCAGAACCGCCCCCGCGAGTTCCATAAAGCAGTCTGTTCCGACTGCGGCAAAGAGTGTGAAGTTCCTTTCAAGCCAACGGAGGGTAGGCCCGTCTACTGTCGTGACTGCCTCCCGAAGCACAGGAAACCTCGTTATTGAGTTGTTTGTGTGAATACAGTTTCTCAAGCGTGAGTGAAATTTCGATGGATGAGAGATATCCAGGTCGGGGTCCACGGTCGTACCAGGACCGCCCCCGCGAGTTCCATAAAGCAGTCTGTTCCGACTGCGGCAAAGAGTGTGAAGTTCCTTTCAAGCCGACGGAGGGTAGACCCGTCTACTGCCGCAGCTGCCTCCCGAAACACAGGAAACCCCGATTCTAACTTTTTTTCGTACGGGACCACACGCGGGCGCCCCGTAAGCCCAGCAGGGTCTTGCTCTGTCTGCTTCAAGCCTACAGACATCGGATGTATCCGAATTGGGAGCAGGTTTCAGCACTCATGCAAAATTTCTGTTGCGACTTTTCCATGGAAGATGGCCCGGTGGTTCATAGCACTGCCTCAACAACCAGCGCCGCCGCGAACGTGACGAGGCCCGCCACCGAGAGCGGCAGGGTATAGTTCCGGATAACGCCGGAGAACTCATCGCCCGTCATCCTCTTGAGCACCCAGAAGAAGGGGTCACTCACGTATGAGAACATAAACGCCCCTGCAGAGATCATGAGCACCAGAGCGAGTGGGTTGATCGTAAGAGCGGCCGGGATGGTGGCAAGGATTGTGGATGTGACGGCTGCGGTGACGACCCGTGATCCCTGTGCCGCCTGCATCAGGGCGGCTATGACAAACGGGAGGAGCGTTATGGGGAGAATACCCTGGATCAGCGTGGCCATGTCAGCGGGGAATGCGCTTGCCGCGATGACGCTTCCAAACGCTCCGGCACCGACGAGGTCGAATATGATGATCCCGGCGTTCCTTGTCCCCCGTGCAAGCGCTTTCTGCTGGACTTCGCCCGGGACGGTGGCGAGGGCTGCGAAGAGCCCGGCGAGGAGCGCCAGGTTGATGTCGGCGAGGATGTTGAGCCCGGGAACCAGGGATCCGACCACGAACATCAGCAGGATGACGATGAACGGGAGCCAGGCGCGGAACATCTCCCCAGCAGATCCGATCTCGAGGGTTGGTTCTGCCAGCGGCGTTGCCCGTGGTGTGCGGATGTGCAGGGCAAGGAGGAATCCGATGAGGAGTAGGAGGGATACCGGGAGGGCGATGAGATCGATCTCCCAGGGCCGGCCGGGGAAGAGGTCAAGGGTCGTTACGATGGAGTAGACTACGGGAGTGGGGTAGAGGAGGACGTATGATATGATGCCGGCGACGCCCGCACAGTAAAGGAGTGTCCTTGATGCATGCCGGTCGGTGCGCAGGTGGGTGAGTATGGGGGCGAGGATGATAAACGATGTTATGCCGCACATCAGTGGGACGGAGAGGAGGTAGCCGGCCGCCCCCGCGGTGGCGAGAGGGCGGCGCACCAGCCCCCGGATGCTTGCAACGATATCCGCTANAAGNCCGCTTTCGCGGAGAACCTGAGCGATCCCGATNCCACAGAAGATGACGATCCCAAGGATGGAGAAGATCCGACCTGCACCGTTCGTGATCGCTGGCAGGATCGCTTCTGCTGGCATACCGGCGAGGAGGCCGAAGAGGATCGATGTCCCGATGAGGGTGAGGAATGGGGGGAGTCGGTACCTGATCGATGCGACAGTGATCACCACAAGGGCGATGGCAAAAGCGATGAGTGTCTCCATCGAATCGTTTTATGCGACTAAAAGTATAAAGACAGGTCGCATTGCTCCCGACTGCGCGCTTCAACGATCCTGGCCTCTGCGATCTCCTGGTAGGCGGGGTCGATCTCAAAGCCGATATAATCCACATCGAGGGCTATCGCTGCAAGTGCCGTGTTCCCGATGCCCATGAAGGGGTCCATGACGAGTGTCCCTGGAGATGGACCATGCAGCCGGATGCACATCTCCGGGAGCTTCGCCGGGAACGTGGTCGGGTGAGGCCGGGAGGAGCGGATGGTCTGGTAGGGGATGAACCAGGTGTTCCCCCGGTCGCGGAGATCGCGCTTTGCCGCCTTCCACCGCCCTATGTTGCTCTTATCCTGGTAGGGGACGCCGACACCCAGTTTATCCAGGGCTACATCTCCCTTCTTCGTGAAGTGGAAGATATGCTCATGGCACTGGCTCAGGTAGCGGCGGCTGTTCACCGGCTGGTAGTGGCCGACGGCGATATCGTCGGTGATCTTTTCGTAGTCGCCCACATCTTCTTTCTCGATGGCGATTGACTTGACCCAGTGGATGACGTTCTGCAGTACAAAGTGTGGTCGGAATCGCTGGGCGACGTCGAAGGGTATCCACGGGTCCCGGGGTTTGCCGCCCACGTTGAGGAAGAACGATCCATCGTCGGTGAGGGCCCGCGCGGCCGCCGCAGCGACCATCCCCATCCAGTCGAGGTAGTCTTCCCGGGGCCTCATGTCATCATAGGTGTTGTAGTCCTTTCCTATGTTGTAGGGGGGCGACGTGACGATGATGTCGATCGAGCCTTCCGGAAGGCGCTGCATACCCTTCATGCAGTCCATGGTGTGGATGGTGTTGATGGCTAGCCCGCCGAGCCTCTCCTCCCCTCCCTTCTCTTCTG
>JGI24709J26583_10003087_pt1 | contig 13310 bp, 8 predicted proteins | sample BioPla2DNA1_FD_26583 | JGI IMG/M metagenome (IMG submission 26583) | reverse complement strand
GGGAAGATATCCTCTCGAGCTTTTCGGTTGATTTTTCGAAGACATCCGTTCCGGGAAGTTCAATGGTCTCGCTCCGGCGGTTCTTGTGCTGTCCGTTTGAGTCGGTTATCATTAGCTTTGAGAGGGTCTCCTCGTCCAGGCTCCTGGATGTGGCCAGTTCGTATATCGCGCCCGATAACTCGCCAAGCTTGTTGGTAACCTTCTTCTCGTATTCCCTGTTGAACTCCCTCACCCGTGCCAACTCTTCGGCGTCCTTTTCGCTTCTCTCCACCAACGCCATTGGTTGGACATATTTGGCCTCGAGCATGAACCTCAATGTCTCGTCGTCGTTTACCGCCAACACATTGTCCAGGTTCTCGGGATCGTACCTGATCTCCCACTTTGTTGAAGAGTACTTGCGGAAATTGAAATCGAAACTGTCGAAAGACCTCTTCACGCCGCCGATGGTGACGGTAAGGCCGTTCCCGCGCATTAGATTGTTGTATCCGGTTGTAGACCCGAATTGGAGCAGGTACTGTTCCCTGGGAAGCTCTATCTTCTTGTCCTCCGGCATCTCGTTGAAGAGGTTGATATACCTCTCCATGAGTTCCGCTCTCTCCTTTTCAATTATATCCGCTATCTGCGCCACGACTCCGGCGTAATCGGGGAAGTTCTTCTTAACTTTGTTTAAATAGTCGGGATTGGGCTGGTTCTCTTTTCTCGATGTTACCCCGAATCCAGACCAGTTGCCGGCGAACTGGCAATATTTTTTGTTCAGGTAGTTGAACCACGGCTCTATTATCTTTGCCTTGGCGTTATGTGCCCTTGTCGGAGTTGATATCTTCGCCATTGCCTCATAAGATGGAGTCATCTTCTTGATCGCGTACCTATCGGACTGTATCTGGTGAGTCCTGTACATCTTGCCGAATATCCTCTCCGTTGTCCTTGCGGCATCCCTGAGAGCTTCATTGATCAGTTCAGGGTTTTCGTGCGTCCCCACGGCATAACCTATCGGGAACTTTATACAGGCATCCAGAACGACCACCACTGTGGGCCTCTTATGGTAAACGGTGCGCCCGTTTGATGTTTCCTGGTATAGCAGCTCAACATTCCAACCGTCGAGAGTCCAGAAGTAGAGAGGATATTCGGGAGCGCGCCTCTTGACCTGCATGGTCTTTTCGTTCCTAAAGGCGGTGCCGCCCTTGCGCCTCGCGAACAGTATGTCGTCCGTTTTATCCCTCCATACCGCGACGGTGCCGGCCGTGATCTTCTTCCACTCCATCTGTTCCGCTACAACATTGTAGGCCCTAACCACCTGCTCATTGTCGTAATTGCGGGGGTCGCTGATCATCGTCATCAGGATATTTTGCTGTGCCTCGTCCTTTATCTTGGCCGCGTTCCGGTGGCTATGTATATATGTACGGTGAATCAGGCTCTCCGGCCCTTCCGCTTTATAGCACTTGAACTTCCTCTCCAGGCTTCTCGGGTTGGCGGGAAGGGCGTGGGGCCATCTTTTGCGATCAAGGTCTTGTATAAAGTCCGCTATCTCGTTCCAGAACCTGGCGCCCCTGGCCCCCATGGCGCGGCGCTTGCCGTTACGGTACTTTATCAGCCGGTCTGCCGCATCAAGGATTATGGCGTTGGCGTAGTATTCGCGCCTGCGCTCCCGGGGCAGGTTCCTGCCATCAGAAAGCTCGTAAGAGTCGAAGTAGGCGGCAAGCTCGGCGTTGTCCTCGATCCTGTCCTCTACCATGTTGGTCATCGCCGCCCGGTGCGGATCTTTTACCTTCGCCTTTACTTGGGCCTTGAACCTTGTGGGCATGTTCTCGTAGTTTACAAGCGCTGGAGTGTTGCGGCAGCCCCGGCGGATCACTTCGATATCGCCCCTTAATGCTAATTTGTGGTAGTTTTCTTTTGAGATTATTCCCTGGTCTACCAACCAGGCCGATTCTACTGCCAGTATGTTATTGTAGTATTCCATTTTTAATACCTTCGTTAAAAACCGTTATCATGAATAGTTCCGATTATGCCGCGATTATGATCTTGACGGTATTTATGTCCATATAACCGAGTGCTGTTGCCTTGAACACGCGAAACGCGTTGCCGAGGCGCTTAAAGATGTTATTGCCTTTGATCAAATAACACTTGAAAATTGCGATGGTCTCCCCGGAGTCGTGGCTATGCTTGAATGATAATACAGCGCAAACCGGGGTGTTGATGGTTTTTCTGAAGTCCCTCTTCTCGTCTTCTGTAAAATAGCCGCCATCTTTGATCGCTACCAGCGTCAAAATTTTGATGCAATTTGGTGTCCTGACAATGATGTTTTTCATGGCTGTCGTTACTTTTTGTCCACGTATTTCGCCATGAAAATTTTCCTCGCCTTGTCCGCTTTTGGCCCCGATGCGTTGTTTCTTAACGCTGCCCTAACTGTTGGAATACTGCATCCCGCCAGTCTCGCGACCTCTTTGAAAGCCCCGTAAGGAGCTATAATCACCTTTGTTTTTGTGTCTTCTTTCATTTGTGTTTATTTTTTGTTTAACTTTATTGCTGTTTTTCGGTTGTGAAAGTTGTTTCAAAAATAAACGATAAATATTGCTTAAACAAGAAAAAATGCAAAAAAAATCGCTTATAAAGAAAAATATTTTGTATTACATTGAAAAAAAGGGTATTACAAAATATAAATTTTACCAAAAAACTGGTATAACAAGGGGAGTTTTGGATCAAGACACAGGAATGAGCGAAGAAAATATAGCGAGATTTATCGCTGCTTTTCCTGAAGTTAGTTCCGATTGGCTAATAACTGGAAAGGGCTCCATGGTAAGGGGCGTAGAAGAAGGTATAGATATTGTGAACTACAGTGATGTCGAATACAAAGAGGATATTAAGGGGATACCGTTGATGCCTATCGATGCTTTCGCCGGCCTGAGCAGGGGAGAAATCAATGTTATGGATTATGAGTGCGACCGGTACCTTATCCCGGGTTGCGAGAAGTGTGATTTTTTGATGCCGGTCAAGGGAGACTCAATGGTACCGCTCTACGGATCTGGGGATATAGTGGGTTGCAAGATGGTTCCTTTGAAGGATATATTTTTTCAATGGAATAAGGTATATGTCCTGGACACGTCTCAGGGTGCTTTAATAAAAAGGGTAGAGAAGGGGGCAGATGCCGACCATATATTGTTGGTGTCCGATAACGAATCCTATGGGCCGTTTGAGTTGTCTCTTGATAGGATCAACGCCATAGCGCTTGTTTTGTGCCTGATCAAGCACGTATAGAAAATCAATTGCTCAATATTAATCTAACAACTATTAATTATGGAATCTTTAATAATATTAGCGACCACCATAGGTGTCGTATTGATTTTTAGGTTGCTTGGCGCCTGGATGTTAAGAATCAATGTTATTATCAGGCTGCAAAAAGACATGCTCCAGGAATTAAAGAAAATGAACGAATCGGCAGATTGATTTTCTCCCTTTTTGTGTTCAATTTTTGTACGAAAAGTACACTCATCACGGAAACACACACCGTTTTTTTGGCTGTTTTTGCTGTATTTGTCTGGTAATCATTGTAGATATATTAAAAAACTCGTGTACTTTTTGTGTATTATGGGGGTCAACTCGACCACTTTTTGTGTATTATGGGGGTCAACTCGATCACTTTTTGAGCCTTTTTTGTCCACCCATTTGTCCACCCATTTGTCCACCCATTTGCTGTTTTTTACCCAAAACAATATCTAACCGGTCAATCGTTTTAAGGCGGATTTGGTCTGTGTTTTGGGGTATTTGTGGGGCTCCTTAATATGCGTTTAATGGCCAAATAAATGGCGTTTAGCGGCCTTTTATGGAAATAGATTAACTATATTTGAGGCGCATTAAAGTTATCCCTGTTGTCAATTAACAGCGGATTTAATCAAATGTACTTTTTAAAAAATCCCTCTTTAATTTAATTGCTTGATAACGTGTAAATTGAGGGTTTAACTTTTGTATGATTTAATTTTATGCCCTTATATACATCGATAATATCCAGAAAACGCTCCTGAAAACTGAGAGTATCTTTGCTTAACAGGCTCTCAAAGTGGGGAATAATGTCTTCTAAAATTTCTTCAATAATCTTGTAAAACAGATTCTCCTTGGTACGATAATAATAATTTAACGCTGTTCTGCTGATTCCGGCTGTATCCGCGATATCCCGCATTCTCGCGTTTTCAAGCCCTTTTTCTAGAAATACCTGTTTGGCGGCTTCTATTATTTTAACCTCTGGTTCTTTTAATTGACTCATTTTATGCTATTTGGTTGTGTTGACATTAGAGTTTGACGATAGTGTCAAAATTAATGCTTTTATTTTTAATTGACGAAAAATAAAGCTGCCTTACAAAAGGACATCCCGATTTCTTTGCAAGTTTTTCCAAAACTTCTTAACCTTCGTTTTCTCATTTGTTATTGTATTAACGCACCAATATCGACCATATTCCTATCAATCGCGGATCCACACCTGAAAGTCCGGCGTCAAACCATAAAACGCACTGAACGGGCCAACATTGAAAATCATGGTCAGTTCCCTCCTTTCATAATGTATATCTTATTGTTTATGAAAAGGTTTCGTGCGATTGACCGAACCATAATCTGCCATCCTTATGATAAATGAATTTACTGGGAACACTCTATTCAAACCATAAAAACGTATCAATTCCTTAATATTTTCGTAAACTTTTTGTAACGTAATGAAGGTAGTTTTGTCATGAATTCTAAAATGAATATCATGACACGATTAAAATTTTACTTATCTGTGCTTCTAACAACATTGACAATATGTTCTCAGGCGCAACAATCCGGGATTATTAAAGGAAGAGTCCTGGATAACGATAATCTTTCAATGCCTGGCGCATCTATAGTCTTAAAATCAATTTCAAAAGGTGCCGTCAGCGATAGTTACGGTTATTATACTATTACCGGTGTTCCGGTCGGAACATATGAACTGATGGCCACATATATCGGTTATACCCCCGAAACGGTACAAGTATTGGTTGAACCCGGCAAAACAACTGTTATCGACTTCAGCCTGGAAGCTGGTATTGAATTGTCCGAAATAACTGTAACCGGACAATTGCAGGGGCAGACTAAAGCCTTGAACACACAAATGAACAAGGGTAACATCACCAATATTATATCATCCGACCTGGTGGGCCGTTTTCCCGACGCCAATATCGGTGATGCCCTTAAAAGAATTCCAGGTATCAATGTTCAGTATGACCAGGGCGAAGCGCGCTTCGGAAACATAAGGGGAACCGCGCCGCAATATAACTCAGTGATGGTAAACGGAGAACGGATCCCTTCCGCCGAAGCTGAAGACCGGACGGTGCAGCTTGNCCTGGTTCCTGCCGATATGATTCAGGCTATCGAAGTGAACAAAGCTGTCACACCCGATATGGACGCTGATGCCATTGGTGGCTCGGTTAACCTGGTATCACGCTCGGCTCCTTATGACCGTCGTACAAGTCTGACACTCGGATCCGGATATAATATCCTTGCTTCAAAGCCAATATACAATGGCGCCGTTATACTTGGCGACCGCTTTTTCAACAAAAAATTGGGCGTAATAGCAAGCGCCTCTTACCACGACCACCGACTTGGAAGTGACAATTTTGAATCAGAGTGGGATTTTATGGATGACAACGACAAAGATGGCTCAGCCTTTACGGAAGAAATTCAAATACGGCAGTACTATTTACAGCGTATCCGTCAAAGTTATTCACTGAGCCTTGATTATAAACTTACCGGGAACCATACCTTGTTCGCTAATGGTATATACAACCATCGTAACGACTGGGAAAACCGTTACAGGACAATCTATAAAGATATTGAGTACGATGAAGGTAGCGATTCATGGATAGGCGTTATGAAAAGAGAAACAAAAGGCGGCACCAATGACATTAAGTATGCACGTCTGGAGGATCAGCGTATGATGAATTTCACACTGGGTGGCGAACACCAGTTTGGCGGAATCAAGGCCGATTGGACGGCATCATACAGCAAAGCCTCTGAAGAAAGACCCAACGAAAGATATATTGTATATGAGGTGGAAGATCTGACCTTTATAACTGACTTCTCAGATGAAAGCGCCCCAAAGATTACAAGTGTGTCTCCCGCTTCCGCGGCCAATTTCAGTTCTGACTATGAATTTGATGAAATCACCGAAGAGTTTCAGTTTACAGAGGACATTGATAAAAACTTTAAAATGAATTTTACAATTCCGCTGCTTGATAATAATTTTAAGAATAGCATTAAACTGGGAGTACGGTACAAGGGTAAAAAGAAAATGCGCGATAACCGACTGTTCGAATACAGTCCGATTGATGAAGATGCTTTCAACGCGACTACCCTGAATAACCTGAAAGACTTTACAAAGGATAACTTCCTGGCGGGCGACTATGCAACCGGCAACCATGTGTCACGAGAATACCTGGGCGGGCTTGATCTGACCAACTCTTCCCTGTTTGACGAAGAAAGAAGCGCAGAAGCAGAAGCAGAAAACTTTAACGCAACGGAGAATATTATGAGCGGATATATTATGCTGAACCAAAACATTGGACCTAAGTTGTTAATTATTGCGGGCGTACGTATCGAAAACACCTCGCAAAAATACCAGGGGAACCAGTACGATGCCGATGAGGATGAAAACACGCTTACCGCCGTTGTTTCCGATTCTTATACAAATATTCTTCCCGGTCTGCACCTCAAATACGATTTTAGCGAAACCGCGATATTAAGGGCCGCATGGACAAATACCCTATCGAGACCAAACTATTATTCGCTGGTACCTTACAGGGAAATAACCAGGGACGACAACGAAATAGCCATAGGGAACCCGGGATTAACACCTACCACATCAATGAATTTCGACCTCTCTTTTGAGAAATACTTTAAATCAATCGGTATTTTGTCCGCTGACGTTTTTTATAAGGACATAAAGGATTTTATAGTGACAGAAACTCGTGAAGATTACCTGTTCGAAGGTACGACCTGGGATACATACAGTCAACCTGTCAATGGCGGAAACGCTGAAATATTTGGCATTTAATTGGCGGCCCAACGACGACTCGATTTTCTACCCGGTTTCTGGAAGGGTTTCGGATTGTACGCCAATTACACTTTTACAACAAGCTCTGTAAGCGATTTCCGTATTGAAGGCCGCGAAGACGATGATATTCCGCTCCCCGGAACAGCAAATCATACTGTGAACGGTTCCTTTTCATACGATAGCAAACGTTTTTCCTTCAGAACTTCTGTCAACTACTCGTCAGCTTATATTGATGAATTTGGAGAAGAGGCTTTTTATGACAGGTACTATGATAAGGCGATACAACTTGATCTAAACGCCAATTTTTCAATTACCCCGAAAATCAAAGTGTACGCCGAAGCGAACAACCTGTTGAACCAGCCATTGAGGTATTACCAAGGCATAAGCTCACGGGTAATGCAGGCTGAATACTACAATGTGCGTTTCCAATTTGGATTAAAAATTGATTTGTAATGCGTTTTTCACAAAAGTTTAAAAAAACAGGATGTTTTTTAATTCTGTCATGCCTTCTGTTGTCATCTTGTAATGATAAAACTTCAAGAGTTGATAAACATAATCAAAGCACCCAATTAAAATCAACAGTTCCTGAAGTTGCGTTGATCAAAGAGTCGTTCACAACCCTGCGCGATGAAAGTGACAACGTAGACAGTCCCGCTTTGTGGCATGGCAAGGAAGGGCAGAACTGGCTATTGGCAACCGCAAAAGAAGGTAACGCCATTATTGTATACGATGCGGCAAATGGAGAGAAAATTGCCCGTTTTGGCAGTGTTGGAACGGGTCTGGGAGAACTTAGCCGACCAAACGGTATCGCGGTGATAGACAATTATGCCGTAGTTGTTGAAAGAGACAACCATAGGATACAGGTTTTCTTGTTGCCCGAATTCAAACCCTTGGGGGTTTTCGGCGAAAAAGTTTTACGCCTACCCTACGGCATCACTATCGACCAGTATGAAGGTAAATACCATCTCTATGTTACAGACAATTATGAAACGCCCGAGGAAGAGACACCACCTGCCGACAGCCTGGGGCAAAGGGTCCATCACTTTGTTTTTGCGGTTGAAAACAACCAGGCAACTGCTGAACATATCAGGGCTTTTGGCGATACTTCGGGTGAAGGTGTTCTGTATAAGGTAGAGTCAATCCTTGTTGACAGGGATTATAACAGGTTACTGATAGCCGATGAACATGAAGATCACTGCAATATAAAGATTTATGATACTAACGGACTGTTTACAGGGCAGATCATTCCGCATAATTATTTCTTCTATGAACCCGAGGGTATTGTTGTATGGGAATGTGAAGCTGACAGCTCGGGTTATTACATTATTGTAGACCAGGGCAAAATAAACAACACCTTCCAGATATTTGACCGTAAAACTTTGGAATACATTGGCGGTTTCAGAGGAGAAATTACCCGCAACACCGATGGCACGGCAATTACTCAAAAAACATTCGGCGACTTCAGGTACGGCGCCTTTTATCCGGTGCACAATGATGGCAGCTTAACCGCGATATCGTGGGAAGATATTGCCAGCGCCCTCGGTTTAAGGAATAACTGCGATTAAAACACAGGTGCTTCCCCTGTAATAAATGTTGGCCGTTAAGGGTATCACCGATTAAACGGATCTTTCATTGAAAAATCTGGCCGATATGAACGGGAACTCTCCATTTCCTGTACCCATCCGTTGCGAAAACCCAATCTTTCCATCTCCATTACAACATCTTCATATTCCTCTCGGGTCAGAGTCTTGCCAAGCGATGGATGTTCTGCTACCTGGGGTGTGGGATAATACTGCGACATCAACGATATGCTGACTCCCGTGGAAATCTCTTCGGCAATAAGGCGAAGCACTTTTTTGCTCTCTTCGGCATGATCCGGAAGCACCAGATGACGTATTACCAATCCGTTTATCGCCACACCTGAACCGTCAGTGATCAAAGTGGATCCCTTCTGGCGGTACATCTCCTTAATAGCCGCCAAAGCAACTTCAGGATAATCATAGGCTCCTGAAAACCTGTCCGCTATCTCCGGAGAGGCGTACTTGAAGTCGGGCAGGTAAACATCAACCAATCCTTCAAAATTTTTTATCGTTATTGTCTTGTCATATCCACTGGTATTATAAACAGTGATGGGATTGTTCCCTCTTGACCTGAGTTCGCTTATGAGCGCTAAAACATGGACAACCATATGTGAGGGAGAGACAAAGCCAACACTCTTGATCCCACGTTTTAACATTGATTCAATGGTCTCTATGGCATCCGTAAACAATAATCCGGAATTCTGATGGGATTCCCTTCCAATATGCTCTGTTTCCCCGTCCTCTCCGTGGCAAAAATTTACGGAGCCCCTGCTGATTTCATAATTCTGGCAATAAGAACAATGAAGGTTGCAACCCGAAAAAAAAATGTTGCATATGCCTTCTGGCCCGCTAATAACCGGTTCTTCTCCTTTATGGACACATATTGACGCTATGTTTAACCCCGCATCGGTACGACAAATTCCTTTTGCTCCCCGGATCCTGTTCGCCCGACATTCTTTGGGACATAATAGGCAATTTTTCAAGAGATTAATCGCATTATCGTCAAAAAAACCATATTCCACTTAACTCTGTTTTCCCGCGAATGTCGGATAAAACCAACCATTGCCAAACTTTTATCGTCAATTTTATGCCTGTGTATTTTTTTATAATATCCGAATAAACCTGCTAATTCATTCATTTAGCGTTAATAAATGAAAAATTTATTTGTATCCTGAAAAACTATTGTTACATTTGCATCCGATTTGAGGGACAATTCAAGTAGGGGACTGGAGTCCCCTATTTTATTGTCGCGATTCAAAATATGATCGAAAAAAGTTTCATAGAGGAGTTGGTTCACGATTTCACCGATGAAACAGAGATGTTTCTTGTAAGAATAAAAGTGAGCAGTACCAACAAGATAACTGTTTTTGTTGATACCAGGAACGGTGTTACAATCGATGAATGCGTGGAGCTTCATCGACATATTGAGAAGAATCTGGACAGAGAAACGGAGGATTTTGAACTTCAGGTATCCTCTCCCGGCTTGGATTCCTCATTTATAGTTATCAAACAATATTATAAAAATGAGGGTCGGAAAGTAGAAGTTGTGGATGAAGATGGACAGAAGCATTCCGGTATTTTGAAAAATGTAACCCAAGGAGGATTTGATCTGGAGACAGAGGTCAAAATAAAAGGAAAAGGAAAAGAGATAAAACCGATCAGCTTTAACTTTGAGCAGGTAAAAACAACCAAAATAGTATTATAATTTAATTAATTTAACGGTTTGGCACCAAAAATGGAAAATGTTAATTTGACAGACACCTTCGCGGAATTCAAGGAACTGAAAAATATCGACCGCCCTACAATGATGAGCGTTCTTGAGGATGTATTCAGGGGTATTCTGGCCAAGAAATACGGATCAGCCGATAATTTTGATATTATCGTTAACATTGACAAGGGTGACTTTGAAATTTGGAGAAACAGAACAGTTGTAAACGATGATGAACTCACCGACCCCAATACACAAATCCCCCTTTCAGAGGCAAAAAAAATAGATTCGGATTACGAATTGGACGAAGAGGTTTCAGATGAGGTAAAGTTCCTGGATTTTGGCAGAAGAGCGATACTTTCACTGCGACAGAACCTCACCGCACGGATTCTTGAACTTGAAAAAAACAATATATACGTAAAATATAAGGACAGGATTGGAGAGATCGTAACCGGAGAGGTCTATCAGGTTTGGAAAAGGGAGATCCTGGTTCTGGACGACGACGGTAATGAGCTCATACTGCCAAAAGCGGAGCAGATCCCTTCAGACCATTTCCGTAAGGGCGATTCAATAAGAGCAGTTGTTTTTGCCGTGGAAATGAGAAACAACACTCCGTTCATTATTCTTAGCCGTACTTCGCCTGTATTTCTTGAAAGATTGTTTGAACTTGAAGTACCGGAAATCTTTGATGGTCTGATCACGATCAAGAAAATTGTCAGGGTTCCCGGAGAAAGGGCCAAAGTTGCCGTAGAATCCTATGACGAAAGGGTTGATCCCGTAGGCGCATGTGTCGGCATGAAAGGCTCAAGGATACATGGAATTGTAAGAGAACTCCGAAATGAAAATATTGACGTAATAAATTATACTTCAAATAACCAACTCTTTATTCAAAGAGCGCTCAGTCCGGCTAAAATAACATCAATAAAACTTTTTGATGACATCAAAAAAGCCGAGATTTACCTTAAGCCTGAAGAGGTCTCGCTGGCTATCGGAAAAGGCGGCCTCAATATAAAACTGGCAAGCCAGCTCACAGGTTATGAAATTGATGTTTACAGGGAACCGGGTGGCGAGGACGATGAAGATGTCAAACTTGAAGAATTTAGCGATGAGATTGAAGATTGGATCATCGAAGAACTTAAGGCCATAGGGTGCGACACGGCCAAAAGTGTGTTGGGAATCCCAATAAGCGACTTAATAAAGAGAACCGACCTTGAAGAAGAGACAATAGAAGAGGTGGTCAATATTCTTAAGGCAGAATTTGAATAGGATCTTTTTGGAGGTTTAATAAAACTCAGGCGATATATTTATGACAAGTGACGTTAAGGCAACAAGGTTAAGCAAAGCAGCCCGCGAATTCAATGTGGGAATATCGACTATTGTCGAGTTTCTACATAAAAAAGGATTTTCTCTTGACCAAAATCCAAATACGAAAATTCCACAAGAGGCATACCTATTGCTGGTCAAAGAGTACAGTACCGATATCAGGGCCAAAAAAGAATCGGAAAATCTTGGCCTTAAAGGATTCTATAAAAAACGGGAATCTCTTACTATTGAGGATGTTGTAGAAAAAGAACCTGCTGACGAACAGGAACCGGAAGAAGAAATTATTGTTAAAGATCTTTCAGGAACGCCGTATAATATTGATATCAAGACAGAGGTCAAAAAGGCTGAAATAAAGGTTGTCGGTAAAATTGACATTGAAGGTCTTTCAAAATCAAGAACCGAAACAACCGCGGAAAAGGAACAGCCAAAATCTGATCTTCAGGCAGAGGAGACAAAAGAGCCGAAGGTAAAAGAGACTAAAACTCCACAAAAAGAAGACCCAAAAGCAGAAAAAAAGAAAAGCAAAAAAGAGACGGCCAAAACGGTTTCCAAAAAACCGGCCAGTGAACAAAAAATCTCGGAAAAAAGGGAAGAAGTCAAGGAGGTTGTAGAAAAATCAAAGCCATCTAAACCAAAGGCACCTGAAGAACCAAAGGTAAAAATATTCCGAACTGAATCCAGCAGTAGCAAACTGTCAGGTCCCACGGTTGTTGGAAAGATAGACCTTCCCGTTGAAGAAAAGAAAAAAACACCTGCTTTCCAATCAACGAAACCCGAGGGCCCCGGAGATTCGAGAAAAAAGAAAAAAAGAAAAAGAATAGTAAAGGGGCAGGACAAGCCTTCCGCAATAACCACACCTCCTGGAGAGAAAAAGGAAAAAGTCGGCGGCAAAAAAGGTAAAAAAAGACCCATCAGGGCCGAAATCAGCGAGGAAGAGGTTCAAAAACAGATAAAGGAAACCCTAGCTCGATTAACCACAAAGGGCAAATCCAGGGGATCCCGATACAGAAAAGAGAAAAGGGAACTAATTCACCAAAAAAACCGCGAGGACAAGGATCGTCTTGAACAGGAAAAGAACATCCTTAAGGTTACGGAATTTGTCTCTGCCAATGAACTGGCCATAATGATGGATATTCCGGTAACAGAAATCATATCTACCTGTATGAATCTTGGTCTATTTGTCTCTATTAACCAACGCCTTGATGCCGAAACATTGTCTTTGCTCGCATACGAGTTCGGATATGATATTGAATTCGTAAGCGCCGAGCTTCAGGAGGCTGTTAAGGAGGAAGAAGACCGCGAAGAGGATCTATTGCCCAGACCTCCAATAGTTACGGTAATGGGCCACGTTGATCATGGAAAAACAAAATTACTCGATTATATCCGCCGCACCAACGTAATCGCNGGTGAAGCCGGAGGTATAACCCAGCATATTGGAGCTTATGCCGTGCGACTTGATAATGGGAAAAAAATTACTTTCCTCGATACTCCCGGTCACGAGGCCTTTACCGCAATGAGAGCAAGAGGTGCCCAAATCACGGATATCGCGATCATTGTCATTGCTGCCGATGATGGAATAATGCCGCAGACTGTTGAGGCTATAAACCATGCTTCCGCTGCTGGTGTTCCTATTGTTTTCGCG